>SAMEA104315435__coassemble_495_pt1 | contig 54311 bp, 48 predicted proteins | sample SAMEA104315435__metabat2_low_PE_020 | metagenome-assembled genome bin SAMEA104315435 (sample SAMEA104315435) | gut metagenome | biome: Monkey gut; feature: monkey-associated habitat; material: faeces | place: China | collected 2013
TTCGTTGGAACCGGAATTTTCAAGGTTGTTTTATTGTTTAGTTTTCAAAGTTCTGAATTGTCACCTTTTAACATACAATTTATTATGTAAACTTGTTTGTCATCAGCGACTTATTCAGTTTAACACTTTTGTGTTATTCTGTCAAGCACTTTTTTTATTTATTTTTTTAATAAATATTTTTCAAAGTATCTGAAATGCTGTATTTTTCTGCATTTCCTCAACAGCAAGGCTTATGATACCACACGTTTTGTAATGTGTCAACAGTTTCTTTTGTTCTTTTATAGATACACTTATTTTCAAAATCTATGACGTGTTTTATTGCTTTTGGAGTTCTTTCAAACTGTATGTGCGTTGAATTGTATATACAATTTCCCAATTATTTCACATATACATACTCATTAACTTTATGATATTTAGTGATTTTGTCATTGCAGACTCTATTTTTCATATATAAAATCCTTTAGGTGGTCATAGGCTCCTCCAACTACCTTTAGGTGGTCTTTTTCTATAAACATTGCTATATTTCCATTTCTGTTTGTCATATGCGCCTCCAACTGCCTTTAGGTGGTGGGTAATTGACTATTTATGGTGCTTTCTATATTATTTTTTCCGTATATACTTTATAATTTATTTTTTTGATTGCAAAATTATATCTTCCATCTTATTATTTATAATGTGTCTTTTGTATTACTAGTTACTATTTTTTCAGGGATGAACTTCCTGCCTACAACAACGACACCCCCAATGAATATGAGTTTAGTAGCGATAGAGTATATCGTTGGCTTTACAGAACTGCGAATGGGAAAACACTTAATGCAGACATAAATGATGCATTGAATATTATGCGTAAAAGCAGCGTTGTGGATATGAATATCCTATACAGTAGAGACGAAGTGGACACGCCTGTAAGAATAAGGATTGCCTAATTCATTAGGTGGAAACTTAAATATCAAACTTCTTAAATAGGAGCGCAGCTCCTTATAAGCCCATTACCTTTAGGTGATGAGTAGTTCACATAGTATTTAAAAATAAAAGGAGAATATTTTAAGATATGAATAGGAAAATTGCTTTTTTTGATATTGATGGAACTCTTACTTCTGAAATTGATGGTTCTATCCCAGAAAGTGTTAAAGTTGCTATCGCTAAATCCAGAGAGAATGGTCATCTCATGTTCATTAATACTGGAAGATGTATGCAAAATGTTGAGAAACGTTTTCGTGATATTGGCTTTGATGGCTTTGTCTGTGGATGTGGAACTAATATCTATTGTCGAAAACCTGGTACTCCTAACTCAACTTTTACTGAAATTTTTCATCTTGAGCAACCACATAACACTGTGATGTCAATTTTAAAGCATGCACGTAATTTTGAACTTGATTTGCTATTTGAATCTAAGAATTATGTATGTTTTGATATGAAACGACCTTTAATTAACGATGGTGCTATTAAACAATATAATGCCTTCATTAATAGAGGATATGATATGAACCTTAATCCAGAAGAGGAGTCTTTTTCATGCGACAAATTCGTCATTTGGTTTAAAAATATTGATGATATTCCTTATTTTTGCGAAGTAAGTGATAAATTTTTTGACTGCATTGATCGTGGTGGCAATTTTAGAGAATTTGTTCCTAAAGGATATTCTAAAAGCACTGGTATAACTGCAGTTCTTGATTATTATAATCTTGATATATCTGATGCTTTTGCTCTCGGTGACAGCAATAATGATCTACCTATGCTTCTTGCTGTGCCTAATAGTATTGCTATGGGAAATGCATCACCTGCTTCACTGCTAGACAAAGTTTCATTTGTAACCAAAAATGCCAGCGATAATGGAATTGAATATGCTTTAAAACATTTTAATTTCATATAATAACTGTTTACTCTTTTGGTATAATCATTATCTTTGTATAATGACTATTTTCATATAATCGTTATCTTCGTATAATGACTGTTTTGGTATAATCACAATCTTCGTATAATCTAAAAAGATGGCAAGTTTTATTTTTGACTTGCCATCTTTTTAAACTGTTCTATTAGTTCCATATCCTCTGGTGTTACTTTTATATTTGTACAAACTGTTTCTCCGGAACGTGTTGTTAATGTCATTTCTATTATTGTACCTACTTCTATGTTTGTTGACTCATTTTGAAAAAATTTTAGAACTTTTGGATGATTAGTTCTAAATTCATCAAGCATTCCTTTCATTTTCATCGCTTCCATTGGATTCACCATATATATCCCCCTTTCTTTTTCAATAATCTCTTACTTTTCTTATATGGATTGCATACGAGCATCTTCTTTGTCAAAATAGCAATTACTGATTACAGTTTTTAATGCATGTTTGTTTCAGAGACTACATATCTTCATTATATATCATATATTTTGTAAAATGCAACATTTAAATAATATATATTCTTTGTTTGTCACTTGCTAGTTACCTCACTCACACTCACCAAGAATGATAGAAGATATTTCATTTCGTGAACTACCCATCACCTAAAGGTAGCGAGTTTTATGCTCTAGCTTATAAAATATACTAGCAACAAGCAGTTACACACTACTTGCTGCTAGTATATACTTTAAAGCATTTCAATGAATTGTTACAACATTATCTTATATTATTAGCACTTTTCAATTCGCTTATCTGCTAATATCAACTTTGTTAATGACTTTTATCTACTTTTTGTCAATATTAACTTTGTTAATGACTTTTATCTACTTTTGTCAATATTAACTTTGTTAGCCACTTTTATCTACTTTTGTTAATATTAACTTTGTTAGCGATTTTCATCTGCTTTTGTCAATACTAACTTTGTTAATAACTTTCATCTTCACTATTTTCTATCGATTGTTGCAATATCTATTAGTGATAAGTCTGTTCCATCTTCTGTTTCAAGGCTTGTTAATAATGCGTTCGCTGTATCAAGGCTTGTTAAACATGTTACACCTGTCTCTATTGCATGTCTTCTTATAAGGAAGCCATCTCTTGTCTTATCACGTCCATTAGTTGGTGTATCGATTACAAGGTCTATCTTATGTTCTAAGATAAGGTCAAGGATTGTTGGTGATTCCTGATCTAGTTTGTTAACTTTTATTGCATGTACACCATTCTCGTTAAGAACTCTTGCTGTGCTTCTTGTTGCATATATCTTATAACCAAGTTTTTCGAATCTTCTTCCGACTTCAACTGCTTCTAATTTATCTGCATTCTTAACGGTCATAATTACCTGTTTATATTTTGGAAGGTTAACTCCTGCTCCTAAGAATGCTTTGTATAATGCTTCGTTGAATGTCTTACCTATACCAAGACATTCACCTGTTGATTTCATCTCTGGTCCAAGGCTTATGTCTGCTCCACGAAGTTTTTCGAATGAGAATACTGGCATCTTGATTGCTACATGTTCTGCGTTTGGCTGTAATCCTGGTGTATAACCTAATCCTTTGATTGTATTACCAATGATTACTTTTGTTGCGAGTTCTACAATTGGTATACCTGTTACTTTACTTATATATGGTACTGTACGGCTTGAACGTGGATTAACTTCAATTACATATACTTCTCCATCTGCTACTATGAACTGGATGTTGATTAATCCTTTTACATGTAATGAACGTGCAAGCTTTCTTGTATAATCTTCAAGTACTCTTATTATCTTCTCTGAGAAGTTCTGTGCCGGATATACTGATATTGAGTCTCCTGAATGTATTCCTGCTCTTTCAATATGTTCCATTATACCAGGTATTAATATATCTTCTCCATCGCATACTGCATCTACTTCACATTCTGTTCCTACCAGATATTTGTCTACAAGGATAGGATGCTCTTGCTCTACTCTGTTGATTACTTTCATAAATTCTACGATTTCTTCATCTGAGATTGCTATCTGCATACCCTGTCCACCAAGTACATATGATGGTCTTACAAGTACTGGATATCCAAGTTCATGTGCTGCTGCAAGTGCTTCTTCTGTTGTAAATACTGTCTTACCTTGTGGTCTTGGTATACAACACTCTTCAAGTATCTCATCGAATAATTCTCTGTCTTCTGCTGCATCAACGTCTTCTGCACTTGTTCCAAGAATCTTAACGCCCATCTTCATAAGTGCTTCTGTAAGTTTGATTGCTGTCTGTCCACCAAACTGTACTACTGCTCCATCTGGTTTTTCAAATTCTACTATGTTCTCTACATCTTCCGGTGTAAGTGGCTCAAAGTAAAGTTTATCTGCTATATCAAAGTCTGTACTAACTGTTTCAGGATTGTTATTAACGATTATTGTCTCGTATCCTTCCTGTTTAAATGCCCATGTTGAGTGTACTGAACAGTAGTCGAATTCGATACCCTGTCCGATACGGATTGGACCTGAACCAAGTACAAGTACTTTTTTCTTAGGTGTTGTCTCTTCTGCTTCGTTCTCACTATTAAAGCATGAATAGTAGTATGGTGTTGTTGCTTCAAATTCTGCTGCACATGTATCAACCATCTTGAATGCAGCTCTTATTCCATATTCGTTACGAAGTTCTTTTATCTCTTTTTCTGTCTTGCCTGTAAGTTTTCCTATTATCTTATCAGGGAATTCTATTCTCTTTGCTTCAAGAAGAAGTTCTTTTGTAAGTGGTTCTTCTTTGAGACGTTTTTCCATCTCTGTTATTATTGCGATCTTATCAATAAACCACATATCTATCTTAGTGATATCATGGATTGTCTCATATGAGATTCCTCTTCTTAATGCTTCTGCAATAACGAATATTCTTCTGTCATCTACTCTATGAAGCATCTCTTCAATCTCTTCTGTCTTAAGTTCTCCATAGTTTTCATAGAAAAGACTGTCTACATGCTGTTCTAATGAACGTATAGCTTTCATTAATGCACCTTCAAAGTTAGTGCAGATACTCATTACTTCTCCAGTTGCTTTCATCTGTGTTGTAAGTGTTCTCTTTGCCATGATAAATTTATCAAATGGAAGTCTTGGTATCTTAACTACACAGTAGTCAAGTGCTGGCTCAAAGCTTGCGTATGTCTTACCTGTAATTGCATTTTTAATCTCATCAAGTGTATATCCTAATGCTATCTTTGCTGCAACTTTGGCTATTGGATATCCTGTTGCTTTTGATGCTAATGCTGATGAACGGCTAACTCGTGGGTTAACTTCAATTACACAGTATTCGAAACTTGTTGGGTGTAATGCATACTGTACATTACATCCACCTGTTATGTTAAGTTCATCTATAATCTTTAATGCACTTGTTCTTAACATCTGATATTCTTTATCACTTAATGTCTGTGATGGTGCAACTACTATACTGTCACCTGTATGAACACCTACAGGATCTATATTCTCCATATTACATACTGTAATGCAGTTACCGTTGCTGTCTCGCATTACTTCGTATTCTATCTCTTTCCATCCTGCGATACATCTCTCTACTAATACCTGTCCTACTCGGCTAAGTCTTAATCCATTAGAAAGTATATCTACAAGTTCTTCTTCATTGTGTGCGATACCACCGCCGCTACCGCCAAGTGTATATGCTGGACGAAGTACTATTGGATATCCTATCTTATTAGCAAATCCTATACCATCTTCTACATTCTCTACTACGATTGATGGTGCTATTGGCTCACCAAGTTTCTCCATTGTATTCTTGAATTCAAGACGGTCTTCTGCTTTTTTAATTGTAAGTGATGTTGTTCCTATAAGTCTTACATTGTTTTCTTTAAGAAATCCACTTTCTTCAAGTTCCATTGCAAGATTAAGTGCTGCCTGACCTCCTAATGTTGGAAGAACGCTGTCTGGTCTTTCTTTTAAAATAATCTGTTCGACAACTTTTACTGTAAGTGGCTCGATATATACCATATCTGCAATGTCTTTATCTGTCATAATTGTTGCAGGGTTAGAGTTAACAAGTACTACTTCTATGCCTTCTTCTTTTAATGAACGGCATGCCTGTGTACCAGCATAGTCAAATTCTGCTGCCTGGCCAATTACAATCGGACCTGAACCAATAACTAAAACTTTTTTTATACTATTATCTCTTGGCATTATTTATTATCCTCCATCATTTTTATGAATCTGTCAAATAAGAAGTCTGAATCCTTAGGGCCTGCACATGCCTCAGGATGGAACTGTACTGTAAATATATTCTTGTTAACGTATTTTAATCCTTCGATTGTTCCATCATTAACATTTACAAATCCTTTTACTGCTACATTCTCATCAAGACTTTCTTCATCTACAACGTATCCATGGTTCTGTGAAGAAATATAGACTTTATTTGTCTCTAAGTCTTTTACTGGATGATTGGCTCCTCTATGTCCATATTTCATCTTATGTGTCTTTGCTCCTGTTGCCAGTGCCATAAGCTGATGTCCAAGGCATATTGCAAATATTGGAATATCTGTATTATATAATTTTTTAATTTCTTCGATTATCTCTACACATTCGGCTGGATCGCCAGGTCCGTTAGAAAGCATTATTCCATCCGGATTAGATGCTATTATCTCTTCTGCTGTTGTGAATGCTGGATAGATTGTTACTTCACAGCCTCGTTTATTAAGTGAACGTGCGATGTTTCTCTTTGCACCGTAGTCAAGAAGTGCTACTTTATATCCGTCACCTTTAAGAATCTGTTTTTCAGAACATGTTACTTTTTTAACTACTCCTGCACATGTATACTTCTTTGTTCTTGCTATTATATCATCAAGATCATAATTCTCATTAGTTGTAATACATCCGTTCATTGTTCCTTTTTCTCTCAAGATCTTTGTAAGTGCTCTTGTGTCAATTCCTGCAATACCTGGAATATCATGTTCTTTTAAGAAATTCTGTATTGTATCTTCACTTCTGAAATTGCTAGGGAGTCTTGATAATTCTCTAACAATATATCCGCTTGGCCAAGGCTTTCCTGATTCCTCGTCTGCGTGACATATTCCATAATTACCAATTAGTGGATAAGTCATAACAACCGCCTGCCCTGCGTATGAAGGGTCAGTTAGTACCTCCAAATATCCTGTCATCGAAGTATTAAATACAATCTCACTTATTACTTCGCGTGTTGATCCAATGCTTTCGCCTGTAAAAACAGTGCCATCTTCTAGTATTAGAAAAGCCTTCATTATACCACCTTTGTTCCCTTTCTTTTTTCTGATGCTGCTTATATGCAATCACCGCTTGTAAATTTGTCTCATCTGAGTTTTTAACAAGTATCGCTGTATATGCGCAAAAAAAAAGACAGAAGTCTTTTAAAATGTGTTAACTTTTTTGTACTCAAATTGTAAAAATTCTACCACAGACCGTAGTATTTTTCAAGTATAAATATTAATTTTTTTTGTATGTACTTATTAAGTTTTTTTCTATGTATTTATTAGTTTGCTTTCTATATATTATATAAGGAGTATACTGCCACATATTTATGCATCATTTTTATGTCTTATCGGGCCTTTTTATCTTTTACTCTACTTTTTATATATTTTGTTACATTTTTATGCATTTTTATGTAATTTATTATTATTTAATATCACCAATTTGTCATTATTCTTATTGTCGTCTATTAAATTTTGCACATTGCTTATATTATATCATGTCTTAATTCAGCAACTATTATTAAGCACTATATGTTAAGGATTGTGTTGATAAATTATTATGTGTCCTTAAATTATCCTTTATAACGTGAAGCATATAAGAGATTATTAAGTGAATTCACATTCTTTTGTAAACATTTGTATTTTTTTCAATATTATATAATAAAAATAATATGGTGTTATTATGGATAGTTCTATTAATAATTATGAAGGTTCTTTACGTATTGATGTTACAACTGATAATCTTGTTCCTGTTGCCGGTGCTAATATTCTTGTGTCTTTTTCCGGCGATCCTGATTCTCCGGTTCTCTCAGGAAGTACTAATGTTAATGGGCAAAGTGGTATATTTAAGCTTGCTGCGCCTTCCTTATCTTATAGTCTCTCGCCTTCTTCTGTACAGCCTTATTCTGAATATACTATTAAAGTTAAGGCTGCCGGATTTGTTCCTTATCTGGCATCTGGTGTCGAAATTCTTCCTGATGAGGTAGCTATTCTTCCGGTTGTTCTTGAACGTGATTCTTCTTATTCTCCTGATTTTGAAGTTATCACCGTTCCTGCTCATACTCTTTATGGCGATTATCCTCCAAAAATTGCTGAAAGCGAAATTAAACCGGTTAATGCATCCGGTGAGATTGTATTAAGTCGTGTTGTTGTTCCTGAATATATTATTGTTCATGATGGTGCTCCGTCTGATCCTACTGCTAAGGATTATTATGTCCGATACAGTGATTATATCGCTAATGTTGCAAGCAGCGAGATATATTCTACATGGCCTGATGAAGCCATACGTGCTAATGTTCTTGCTATTATGTCTTTTACTCTTAATAGAGTGTATACAGAATGGTATCGCAACAAAGGTTATGATTTTACAATTACTTCTTCTACTGCTTTTGATCACAAGTGGGTATATGGACGCAATATATTTGAGAATATCTCTCTTATTGTTGATGAACTGTTTGGGTATTATATATCAAGACCTAATGTAAAGCAGCCTATTCTCACTCAATATTGTGATGGACGTAATACTGTATGCCCTAATTGGATGACCTAATATGCCACAGTTTTGCTATGTTGTTATATAAGTATTATATCCCATTCTTCTTAGCCTTCTCTCCATCTTGACTGCATTGTCTAACTTTTTGTATGCTCCTACCTGGACTTTGTACAGCCCGTTTTCATATATTATGAAAGCTGGTATATCTTCCATAAGTAATCTGTTTAACATTGTATCTGCATTAGCCTGATTTTCAAATGCTCCTGTCTGTACTCTGTATATCTCTTCTCTGTCACATATACATTCCATATTATTATCGCTATTGATATTATCAGTATTTTCTTTGTATGCTTCTATTTTTTGTTCTGTTGATGTATTTTTTACATATTCTTCCTGTTTTCTTAATGTCTTAAGTATACCTTTTGCGATTGCATCAGCTGTATCATAGAATTCTTCATCAAAAAGTGCATTATCTTTATCACTGTTAATAAATCCTGCTTCTACAAGTATTGCCGGCATTTTGGTTCTCTTTAGCACTACAAGGTTAGGTCTTATATCTGTTCCAAGATCATTATATCCTACTTTTTTAAGTTCTGCATTTATATTAGCTGCCATTTCTTTTTTTATACCGGCGTTGTCAAATATTAGTGTTGATGTTCCGTTATATTCATTAGGCTTCTCTGACGAATTCCTATGAATACTTATAAAAAAATCTGCACCTGCTTCGTTACCTTTTGTTGCTTTAGTAAATGGTGTTTCATATACATCTGATGTCCTTGTATATACTACATTTATACCATTTTCTTCAAGTATATTACCTACTGCAAGTGCAAGATTTAGTGTATCATCTTTTTCTTTTCTTCCATTGTATACAGCTCCCGGATCATTTCCACCATGACCCGGGTCGATTACTACTGTATAATTCATTAAGCTACCTCATACTTTTCTTTTATTTAATGTATGAAATTCAGCTGATTATTGTTACTGTATGTAATATTTTTCTACTATCTTGCCAATATTAATGCTGATTTTGGTGGCATAATATAGCTGTCAGTAACTGTTATTCCTTCATCATATACTTTTGTATCATCGGCAATTAATTTGTAACCTTGTGTATCAACTATATTAATTCTATCTGCAGCATTGTATATTATGTAAAGTTCTTTGTATCTGTCTGTTTCTGATAGTGCTTTGATTTTAAATGATACAACGCTTTTTTCTTTTTTTATGAATGTAATATTCTTAGCTATGTCATTACTATCTGTCATATTAAATCCTGAGAATTCTTTTCTTAATCTTATGAGTCCTTTATAATAGGATGTTAATGTCTCATATTCATTTTTTCTACTCCATGACAGCATATTTACCTCCGGTGATGATTTATAGCTATTTTCATCTCCTTCTTTGGTTCTTGCAAATTCTTCACCTGCCTGAATAAATGGTGTTCCAAGACTAGTAAATACTATAGCTGCTACAAGTTTGTTGATAGATACAATATATGGATTATATGTTACATAGTCACTTTCTTTTTCATCTATCGCACTTAGTATCAGTTTATCATATAGTGTATAGTTATCATGTGCTGATACGTATGTGATTATCTGCTTTGGTGAATGTGCCGGAAAGCCTTTTGTGCCTTTATACCATGCTGTTACTGTATCGCATATCTCATCTTCAAGTTCTTTTCCCTGAACGAATCCCTTTCCTTCTGCTATGAATACGCTTCCTTTTATGGCATCTCGTGAGTTGTCACAAAAGATTGCTATTCCTTCATCTAACTTATCTATATTGGCTTTTACAGCTGGTATCATTCCTTTTTTCATTGGTGACTTTGCTGCTGTCCATGGTTCGCCATATACTAATATTTTCTCTCCATTTGGAAGTTTATTCAGTTTTTTTCTTAAAATATTAAGTGTGTCTGTATCACATAGTCCCATTAAGTCAAATCTAAAGCCATCTATATGGTATTCTGTCGCCCAATATAATACTGAATCTATTATATATTTTCTAAACATGCTTCTCTCACTTGCTGTTTCATTACCACATGCTGAACCGTCTGAATATGTATCGTCTTCAAATTGTCTGTAATAGTATCCTGGAAGTGTCTTCTCAAATACTGAATCTAATGAGTATGTGTGGTTATATACAACATCCATTATTACTCCGATTCCTGCATTATGAAGCGCCAGTATCATCTCTTTCATCTCTTTTATTCTTGTTAATGGATTAGTGGCATCTGTTGAATATGAACCTTCCGGTACCATATAGTTAAGTGGATCGTATCCCCAGTTAAACTGACTATTATCGCCTGTTTCATCTATTGATGCAAAATCAAATACCGGTAAAAGATGTACATGTGTTATTCCAAGTTCTTTTAAATATGAAATACAGGTATTTTTACCTTCAAATGTTGTATTTTCTTCTGTAAATGCAAGATATCTGCCTCTGTATTCTTCTCTTACTCCACTATTTTTGTCATAAGAAAAATCTTTTACATGCAGTTCATATATAATAGCATTGTCAGGTCTGTGTTTATAATATGTATCTATGTCAAATCCTTGTGGATTAGTGTCTTTTAGATCTATCACAACACTTTTTTCACCATTAACTGTTACTGCTTTAGAATACATATCTGCTGCTGTAACACTCTTATTGTCTCGTACTATTGTATATGTATAGGCTCTATTTTTACAGTCACCTTCTACTGTTGATGAGAATATGCCTCTATCTCCCGGTGTCATCACTATTGCTTTAGATGCTTCTGAATCTGTGTATTTTTCATATAGATTTAATCTTACTTCATCAGCTTCTGGTGCATGTATTATAAATTGTGTTTTTTCACTTGTATACAATGCTCCAAGCTCACCTTCATAGTGATACTGTTCTTCAAATTCCTTGCTTTCATATCTTTGTTTCATTGCCTTTTTCTCCTTTACAAACTTTCTTTTACAAAATATTATCCCCAGTATTTGTATATCCGTCAGATCTTACAACATATTCCTGATTACCATCTTTGTCTATTCTTACGGTTATTCCATTGTATATGTTTTGATCGTAAAAGTCTAGTGGTTGATACATTAATCTCATATCTTCATCTGTTATTTTCGAAAAGTATTGTTTGTATAGCTAAAGTCTATCTTTTAGATATCTTACGATTTATATATCTACTGTTTCTTATTGCATTTTGTAATTATATAGTTAAGCCACATTCTATATATTTTTATTCAAAAAGAGCTTTCTTATATATTCTAAACTCTATTGTGAAACGAAATATATTAAAGTATAATAGTTGGTACTATTATTTTTTATACTAGGAGGTACTAATATGAAAAAGCAATATGATGAAGATTATTTTTTGCAATGTTATAAGAAAAATGCCGGACATCCTCTTAAGACGCTTTTAAGTATATACAAAGGAAATTATTATAAATTTTTTCTATCTACTTTTTTCTTTGTTATAAAACATAGTCCGGTATGGGTTCTTCCTATTGTTACTGCAAATCTGATTAACTATGTTACTGCAGGTGATGAGAATACTCCTCATATGATTATGATTAACATTGGTATTATGGTTTTTTTAATTCTTCTTAATATTCCAACTAATTATCTTCATACACGTTTTAGGAGTCTTGCTATCCGTAATGTTGAAGCAGGACTTCGTGGAACTTTGGTCAGAAAATTACAGCAGTTGTCTATCTCTTACCATACTGAGATGCAGTCTGGACGCCTTCAATCTAAAATTATGCGTGATGTTGAAGGTGTTGAAACTCTTTCATCGCAGGTTTTTGTGAGTCTGCTTAATATTATTCTTAATGTTGTTGTTGCTCTTAGTGTAACTATTTTTAAGAGTAAAATCGTATTTATGTTCTTCTTGCTATCTGTTCCGGTTGCTGCACTAACAATAGTGGGATTCAGGAAGAAAATACGATACCGAAATAAAATATTTAGACGTGAAATGGAAGAAACTTCTGCAAAAGTTATGGAGATGGTTGAGCTTATTCCTGTTACAAGGGCTCATGCACTTGAGAAACAAGAGGTTAAAAAAATGACTTCACAACTTAACCAGGTTGCTAAAGAGGGCTATTCTCTTGATATGATTCAGTCTACTTTTGGTTCTGTAAGTTGGGCTGTTTTTCAGATATTCCAGGTTGTATGTCTGGCTTTTACAAGTTATCTTGCTTATAACAAAAAAATACAAGTAGGTGATATTACTCTTTATCAGAGCTATTTTTCTACTGTTGTTAATCAGGTATCTTCTTTTATAACTCTTTTCCCTACTATCTCTAAGGGTCTTGAGTCTGTTACATCTATTGGTGAAGTTCTGCTTGCACATGATGTTGAAGATAATACCGGCAAAGAAAAGGTTAAAGATGTTAATGGCGAATTTGAGTTTAAAGATATTGTATTCTCTTATAAAGGTGCTAATCACAATATTATTGATCATCTTAATCTTAAGATTAACAAAGGTGAAACTCTTGCTCTTGTTGGTGAGTCAGGTGCAGGTAAATCTACTATTCTTAATCTCGCAATAGGTTTTAATCTACCTGACTCCGGTACATTGTTAATTGATGGCAAAGATATTACTAAAATCGACTTGCACAGTTATAGAAAGCATCTTGCTGTTGTTCCTCAAAATACTATCCTATTCTCTGGTAGTATCCGTGATAATATTACATATGGTATGTCTGATGTAAGTGATGAGCGACTAATGCAGATTATTAAAGATTCTAATCTGAAAGATGTTATTGATTCTCTGCCAGATGGACTTGATACTAAGATTGGTGAACATGGTGGTAAATTGTCTGGTGGTCAGAGGCAACGAATATCCATAGCTAGAGCTCTTATTCGTTCTCCAGAGGTTATTATTCTTGATGAAGCGACTTCCGCTCTTGACAGTATATCTGAGAAACTTATTCAGGAAGCTCTTGATAATCTTACCAAAAACAGAACTACTATTGTCGTTGCTCACAGACTTTCTACTATCCGAAATGCTGACCGAATTGCTGTTATCGATAATGGAAAGTGTATTGAGTATGGAACTTATGATGAGCTTATGGCTCTTAAAGGTGCTTTTTATAAAATGAAAGCTATTCAAAGTTAATTTTTATATAGACATTTAGTACTGCTTAAATATTCAAAAAGTCTAGGTTGTGATTAATATACTCGCAACCTAGACTTTTGTGAATTATCTGTTTTTGTGAAATCTCTTGCTTTTGTGCAATTATCTGTTTTTGTAAAATCTCTTACTTTTGTGAAATTATCTGCTTTTGTGAACTATCTACTATTGTCAACTACCCACCACCTAAAGGTAGTGGGTGGAACCTATGACAAACGATGATTTTATATATGAACTACTTACTTTCATAATATGGTTTTACAGATATTTATCTCTCAAAGTAATCTATATAATCCTGTGCTTCACTTTCTGAAAGATTATGAACATAGTTCTCTCTAAGACTCATATCAACCGGTTTTTCATTATTTGTATTATTGTATTCTGCAAATACCATTGTCGTATGGGCTTCTGGTTTATTCCAATCATGCCATCCACATCTTTTTATATGATTTCCAATCTTAGAATTAATTATTACTACTTTGGCATATTCTCTCCATGGTCTGCCAAGATACACAGTCTCAGGGGCATTGTCACTTTCAAATATACAATTATTGAATACAAATCCTATTTTTTCACTTTGAGGTGTGCATGGTGCAGCAACGAAACCTTTTATTATATTATCTCCATTTCGCCCGTCTTCTTCTGTAATATTCTTTCTTGAGAATATATTACAATTTTTAAAATATGCTCTCGCTCCACCGAATATAAAGTCTATATCGCCTTCTATATAACAGTCTATATAATACTGATTGCCATTTTTACGTTCACAGTCTGCTTTTGGACCTTTTCCATTCTTGCCAATACCAGGTTTTTTCGGTGGAAGTGGAGCTGCAAAAAGTGTATCCTGACATCCAATTAACTTACATGAATTAACTCTTATCTCATCACCTTCTGAATATAGTGCTATTGCCTGACCATAATCTCTTCCATTACCAGCAGAATTCTTTATAGTAAGATTATTAAGTGTTACATTATCTGCATCAATTCTAAATGTAGCTGTTCTGAATGTACCATATTCTATTCCATCGCAGTCTTTCTTCTTTGCATAGTCTCCATAAGTTATAATAGTTTTTTCTCTATCTTCACCTGTAATTGTGATGTTGCTTATATCTAGTAAGATCTTTTCTTTATATATTCCATTAGTGATAAAAATTTCTCTATCATTGTTGTATCTAGCTAGTTCTATAGCCTCATTAATTGATTCTGTATCACATTTTGTTTTACCAACGCTTATCATATATATCACCTCTCACAAATGTTGCTCTAATATTCTAACATATATTCTTTATCTTACTGATATTTCAATAAATTTTTAAATATCTTTGCATTTCTTAACTATATGCTAATATTTAATCTTTTAATAACCACTTTTCTCGCTCATCAAATCCTTTGTTTTCAACAAGAATATCTGAGTAAATACCTGACAGTTTATTAAGTTCTGATGCAATCATTCCTGCGAATTCTACTGCACCTTCATATCTTAGATGTGTATTATCTTTCTTTCCTTCCGGGAAGTTTGGATATTCTTTTTCTGCCAGATGCATAAAGTATCTTTTACTTGGTTCGTCTCCGCATTTTGCTATAAACTGTCTGCTTATCTCACACAAGTCTATTACAGGTACATTAAGTTCATCACCAACTTCTTTTATTGCTCTTGGATATTCTCCATGTGTATCTTTAGTTAACTCATGTTCTGATACAAATATCCTTCTATATAATGGTGTTATAAGAACCGGATATGCACTTGCATCTCGTGCAACTTTAATAAATTTTCTAAGATTTTCTTTAAATGTAGTGTTTGGATCTGTATGTCTCTCTTCATCTGGTTTTTCATCATTGTGTCCAAACTGAATAAATAACATATCACCTGCACCAATCTCTTTTTGTATCATATCTAGTCTGTTTTCATCAATGAAGCTTTTAGTGCTTCTTCCATTCTCTGCAAAATTTCTAATCTGAATATCCTTTTTAACATATAATAACATTCCCTGACCTATTCCTGTCTGTGGATAGCTTGAAATGTCATTCTGTTTTACTGTTGAATCTCCTGCCCAAAATATCTTCATATTTTTTCTCCTATTTATATTTTATTATTGCTATATGTTACTTAAATTGCTATCTATGCAAAAAAGTGAGGCGCAGATAATACGCCCCACTGTAATGCTTTAATTCAAATAATTGGTATTATTCCTTAACAGCACCGATGTTAACACCTTTAACAAAGTACTGCTGACAGAAAGGATAGATAATCATGAAAGGAATGATAGCTACCATAACGGCTGAGTTCTTAAGTGTATTCTCTGATACACCTGAAGCTGTTGGTAAATCACTACCTAACATCATTCCACGTAACTTCATCTGGAAGTTATACCACTTACTATCTGTGATATATAATTTGTAGTTTGTATAGTCGTTCCAGAAACCAACGGCAAACATAAGACCGATTGATGCAAGTGCTGCCTTTGATAATGGAAGTACAATCTGGATAAATATTCTCATTGGAGAACATCCATCAATAGCTGCTGCTTCGAATAGTCCCTTAGGAATACCATCGAAGAAGTTTCTCATAAGTACTAAGTTATATACATTAATACTTAATGGGATAAGTACTGCTAACAATGTGTTAGTGAAATGTAACTGTTTGTAAACTAAGTATGTTGGAATCATACCACCGTTAAATAACATTGTGAACAGTAATAAGTTAGCAAATAAATTTCTAAGTGGCATCTCATACTGGATTAATACATAAGCACCAAGTGTTGAGAGTAATAATCCTAAGAATGTACCAGCTAATGTTGTAACAATTGAAATGATAAATGGTCTGTAAAGAGATTCAGTTGTTACAATAATCTTGTATCCTACTAATGAAAATGTCTGTGGTAATAAATTAAGACCGTAAGCTGTCTTAGCATCAAGTGAGTCAACCAAAACTTTCCAAATAGGAATTATGATAATCAATGAGATAATAACGAAAATAATACCGTTAATAATCTCAAATGGTTTTAATTTTCTTTTTTTAGGTTTATAAACATATCTTTCGTCTATAACTTTGTTTTCTTCCTTCATCATGACACCTCCTATACAATACCTTTACCACGTGTTTTCTTACTAGCGTAGTTACAAACTAAAACTAAGAAACATCCAACTACAGATCTTGCAAGACCTACAGCTGTTGTATAACCAAAGTTTGGTATTGTACCACTGTTAAATGTCTGTGAGTAAATGTATGTAGCAAGAACGTCTGACTGTTCTACAACAATATCATTCATAAGAACGAATACTGATTCGAAAAGGTTCATAACCTTAGCTAAGTTAAGGATTAATACTGTGATAATAGTATTAGCTAAGCTAGGTAATGTGATATATTTCATTCTCTGCCAACGACCAGCACCGTCAATCTGTGCTGCTTCGTAAAGTTCTGGACTGATACCTGCTAATGTAGCCATGAAGATAATTGTTCCCCATCCTGTATCTTTCCAGAGATTTATAACATAATAGACTGGTCTCCACCATGTCTTACTTCCTAAGAAGTAAATGTATGGGCTTTCTGCTGTACCGTCAACTACACCAATTGCTTTAAGAATTGTATTAACAAGACCCTGATCTGTTGGTGCTAAGATTAAGCCAAATACAGAAGCTGTAACAACCCATGACATGAAATGTGGTAAATAAATAAGTGTCTGTGTAAACTTCTTAAATGCCAAATTTACCATTTCGTTCAATAATATTGAGATTATTACTGCCGCAAATGTGTTTAAGATTAATTTAATAATACTAAGTTGTAAAGTGTTATAAAACGCTCTCCAGAAGCCTGCCTTTGAGAACATCTTCGCAAAATTGTCCCATCCTACGAAAACGGGTTCTTTTACACCATTGTAATTGTACCATGCATAGCGTAGGCCAAGCATTGGTAAGTAGTTATTAACAATAATAAATACTAATACTGGTAGAAACATTAAGTAAAACCATCTGTGATTATAGATTCTTGCAGATAAAGGCTTTGAACTTACCTGATTCTTTTTCTTTTTACTCATCGATATTGTCTTCCTTTCATTAAATAAATCATCCCATCGCGAGTCTACTCGCATATGTTTGGAGCTGCGTTAATAATTGGTATGCCGCAGCTCCAAGCTATCATGCTAAGTTCCCAAAGAACCTATTTTGCAAAAACCAATTATTTGTTAAGAGATTTAAGACAATCTTCTACTAAATCTCCAACTTCTTTTTCATATTTTGCCATACCTTCTTCAACTGTCATTGAACCTGTTACAACTTCAGCTACAATATTGGCACGACATGTCCAAATATCACCACTGTTCTGAGCGATTATATCATTTGATACAGCTACGTTAGCAATAACTGAATTCTCATTAAATACTTCGGCAGATTTCTGAGAAACTTCAGGGATTGATTTAGCACCTGGATCTGAATCTACCCATGTATCGATAACGATTGTTGAATCAATGTGGTTCTTTGCGAATAACTTAGTGCTATCTTCAAGTGATGGTAACATATGGAATTCGCCTTCAGCATAATCTTTTGACTTATCGCCCCAAGTAACTGTTTCAGCTTTTGTATCCCAGTGAACACCTTTAACACCATATGTCCATAATGTCTGAACTTCGCCACCATCTAACATTGTTTCGAAGAAGTATTTGTAAACTCCTTCTGGATTCTTACACTGAGTTGTGATAGCCCAAACTGGTGACTGTCTTTCAACATATTTACCAAGTTCTTTAATAGGTTTCATAGCAACTATATCGCCATTCTTACCATTTGCTTCAAGGTTAGTTGATAAGTTGTTAGCCCATGTTCCTGCCCAGTATGTGAATACACCGAACTGATCATCATAGAATTTTGTACGACAATCTGATGTCTTATTAGTAACTGCTGTTGGATCGATAAGACCTTCTGTATATGCATCCTGAAGTCTCTGAAGAGCTTCTTTCATTGCATCTTCTGTAAATCCATCAACGTATTTACCATCTTTTTCATAGAAGTCTGGGTATGCATCCTGATAGAATTCAGGTAAGTAGTTTGTATATGGAGCTTCTTTACTGATTAAACCAGCAGCTGAAACTGCATATGTACCTTTAACTTCTTTGAATTTTCTTAACATATCAATATATTCATCATATGTTGTAGGAACTTCTGCGATTCCACAATCGTCTAACCACTGCTGTTTTACATAAGTAACACATCCGTTACCACGTGTAGCTGACATACCGAATAATCCTTTTATGTCCTCATCATCAATGTAAAGGCAGTCAACGAATCTTTCATCAACACGTCCTGAAGCTTTTAAATCTGAATTTTCCCAAGCATCTGACATATCCCAAAGCACACCCTGTTTAGCGTATGACTGATAATATGTAGCTGGAATAATTACAACGTCTGGCCACTCGCCACCTGTAATTGTCTGCTGAAGTACATCTGAATATGAAGAATGGTCTGGCTGAATAAATTGAATATCAAGACCAAGTGCAGCTTCAAGAGCTGACTCGAACTGTGCACGTCCGTTATCTTCTGTCATTACTGTACCATCACACATAACTGTGATTTTTGAAGGTTTCTCAACATCTGATTTTGCATTATCTTTGCTATCTGATGATGTTGTTCCATCTTCTTTTGTCTGTGCATCAGCTTTTGAATCTGAATTTGATGTATCTTTGCTTCCGCAAGCCATCATACTAACTGCTAATGTAGCAATTAAACTAGCTGATAAAACTTTTTTAGTTGTTTTTCTCATAAGGTAAAACCCTCCTTTAAAATGTTCCCCCTGGTACACTTCCTTTTTACACCAGCGAATTGTCTTTGTTGAATTTTGTTTCATTCGACCCTTTTAATATACCATGCTTTAGTTATTTTTAACAAGATACAATTTTTATTTTATGTGTGCATTTTTTACGAACATTGCTAGAATCCATATATTATGCGTCTTTCAGAAATTTTATTTTTTAGTAAGCGCTTACATTTTGTGGTAGCGCTTACAAATAATTCCTTTTTTTCACTTTGTGCATTTCTTAAGGTATTTTTGTCTTCCATCCCTTTAATGCTTGCGTTTTGTAGCTTTTTTTGATAGTATAATCAAGTGGTTATACATTTTTGCGTTTTATACATTTTTCACAAGGAGGAAAACAAAATTGACAATAAATCATAAAAAAATCACTCATAAAACTAACAATACTCCTAGTTTTATGTTCAGACTTGTAATGTCATATAGTGTAATATTAGTAATAATACTGATTATGGGTGTATATTTATATAGCATCGGCATAGATGATTCAAAACAGACTCAATATTCCCAAAACAAGCTTGCTCTCGAATCATGTGTTGACAATATTGACACAACTTTAAACAATATGGCTATCTTTACTTCGCAAATTGCACAAAGTTCCAACATACTGCGTTTGAGTAATATGAGCACTGACAATACCAATTTCATTATGACTGGATATAATTCCATGGAAACTCTCAGCAATCAAAGGCCTACTGAGATGCTTCTTCCTATAATGAGATATTATGTATACCTGCCCAATTCATCATATTGCCTGTCATCTTCTATTTTCTGTACCGACAGAAATTATTATCTTGACACACAAAATGCTTCTGAAAATTATATGAAAGCGTGGGCATCTATACACACTAATACTTCATTATATATGAAACTCGTTAATATATCAGAATATGTTCCTAAGGCTAACAATACATATTTGTATATGGTCCCATTATCAACATATACTTTATCTAAGAATTATAATTCAGTGGCATGTTTTCAATTCTCTGAAAACACTCTTTCTTCTTTTTTTACTCCACTGTCGCTCTATGATTCAGGTTTTGTTATAGTAACTGATGATAATGGTAATGAATTATTCTCTGTTAAAGGGAAAAATTCTTCTGATTATAATATTGATGATATTCGAAACAAGGCTGAAAAAAATTCCTATTCAGAATATTCTATAGATAATGATAATATGTTCATAACATCTGTATCTTCTGAATCTAATGGTTGGTCCTACTATCTTGTTCAGCCATATAATGCAGCTTTCAGCACACTTGTAACATATAAGAACACTTTTACTTTTATTACCGGCATTGCATTCCTTGTTGGACTTATAATCATCCTTATTTCTTCTATTAAGAATGCAAAACCAATGATTGAGTTAAACAGTGAGTTGAATGAGACAAAAAAGCAACATACTTCATTACAGACAGAGCTTGAACATCAACGCCCTATTATATTTTCTTCTTATATAGAGAGAATCATGCTTGGTAAAGTCTATTCTAGTGAGGAATTGAACTATATTGCTAACTTTCTTGGTATTGAACAGACTGATAAAAAATTTTTTGTATTATATATGAGTGTATATAACAATCCTGATGATATGTTCTCTGAAGATATCATTACAGGCGAAATAGAAGCTGATGAAACTTCTGCATTAAATGAGCGTTATGAACTTATTAAAAGCCATATTTATCAACATTTTGGTGATGATACACTCATATATATGCCTCATAATGATGCTTATGCAATTCTTTTAAGATGTAACAACGATATAAATATTGATAATTGTTATTCTGATATCGTATCGCATTTTAATGATCTTCACGAAGAATTGCTTAATGATAATTCTATCTGGATATATGGCGGTATTGGTAATCGTAATGCTGATATAAGATATACCTGGAAGTCATATCAGCAGGCAAGAGAAGCTATTCAATATACAGGTAAGGATAACATAATACAGCCTTATAGAACAATTAAGAAGAATAAGACAACCTATTATTTTCCTTTGGAACTTGCTTCACAACTTACTACTTATATTAATAATGGTAATTCTGATCAGGCTACTGAGATCTTCAGCCTTTTGTACAAGGAGAATTTTGTTGATCGTGCTCTACCTGTTCATGTTGTTAAATGGTTCTTCTCTGACCTTAGAAACGTTCTATTAAAAGCAAGATTTGCTATCAAACAGAATAATGACAATCAGAATACACTTGAAATCATTGACAGGATGTTTGAAGAACATAAGACTTTTGAACTTTTAAAAGAAATTACTAATATGCTATGCAAACTAAATGATACAAAACCTGAAGGCAACCAGCTTATATCAACAATAAAAGGTTACATTCGTGAGAATTACAAAGATGCGTCTCTATGTCTTAGTAAAATCTCTGATGAATTCAACATATCTGAAAGCTATTTTTCTTATCTGTTTAAGGCTGAAACTAATCAGAACTTTTCAGAGTATCTTGAAAACATACGAATGGAACAAGCTGTTGAACTTCTAAAAAACAGTAGTATTAATATATCTGATATATATATGGAACTTGGTTATAATAATGCTAACAGTTTTAGACGTGCATTTAAAAAAGTATATGGCATCTCACCTAAAACTATGCGTGATGCAAAATCTACTGAAATATCGCAGTAGTGACAATCAAATATTTTGTATAGACTATTATATAAGTAAGAATAACTAGATTAAAGTATATTCACTATAGCCGGTTCAAAACAGTCATACAAATAAAATGACCTCATATCTTATTAAAAAAGTATATGAGGTCATTTTTATGAATCCAATTATAAATGGTGCATGTTATATTCGTGTATCAACTGATGAACAGGCTGAATATTCACCATCTGCACAAAAACGTGCAATATTTATGTATGCTAAATCACATAACATAAATATTGCACCCTGTTATATTTTCTCTGATGAAGGTGTAAGTGGCAGAAATGCTGAAAAAAGGCCTGCTTTTCAAGCTATGATAAAATGTGCACGCTGTAAACCTTCTCCATTCAGTGTTATTCTCGTTCACAAATTCGATCGTTTCAGTCGTTCGAGAGAAGATAGTATTGTATACAAATCTCTCCTTAAACGTGAATGTAATATACGGGTAATCTCTGTAACTGAACCTGTGGAAAATGATAAATTTTCAATTATACTTGAAGCTTTTCTTGAAGCAATGGCTGAATATTATTCTGTTAATCTTGGCGAAGAAGTAAAAAAAGGGATGACTGAAAAAGCATATCGGGGTGGTTTTCAAACCCGACCACCTTATGGATATAATATAATCCAATCAGGAAAGCCACCTGTAATTAATGAAGCTGAAGCTAATGTCATCAGAATGATATTTGATATGAGAAGTTCACAACTGACTTATCGTGATATAGGTGACTTTTTATATCAAAGCAACATAAAAACTCGCAAAGGCAATCTCTTTACACGAAAAAGCATATCTTATATTCTAAAGAATCCTATATATTGTGGATACCTTACATGGAATTGTGGAGATGAAATTATTATTCGTAAATCAGATGAAATCTCTCCTATAATTACATTAGAACTATTCACAAAAGTAAACCCTTGGTTTTCTACTTCTTGATTATCTTTTTACTACTCTCACAATCAATCTGTGGGGGCTTATCGCCAAGTCCAGCTTGTAATTATGATTCATTAGGATATTTTTAGTATATCTAGCTTATAAAATTACTGTGTCAAATCGTACAAATCTTAATAATTAACTATTACAATGTCTTGGCATATTCGGTTGACCCAATGGGGCTCAAAATCTCTTGCTGATAAAGGTTATAGTGCTATTGAGATTCTTCGCTATTACTACGGCGACTCTGTATATATAAATAGTGCAGATGAGATCTCTGGAATCCCTGCTTCATGGCCTGGTTATGAACTTGATATTGGTTCTTCAGGAAGCAAGGTTGCTTTTCTTCAAGAGGAGCTTAATGCTATAAGTCATAACTATCCTGCCATTCCAACTATCGATGTTGATGGAATATATGGTGAAAATACTGCTGATGCTGTTATGACTTTTCAAAAAATATTTAATCTTCCTCAGACAGGAGTCACTGATTACAGCACATGGTATAAAATATCTCAAATCTACGTTGGTGTTACTCAAATTGCTGAACTTGTCTGATTTTACTCATCTAACAAGTTAGATAACTTATTAAAGATATCATGCCATGATACTCCATTAATCATATCAGCACTTATTGATGTAGCTCCTTCCATAGAAAGCTTATTGACCTGTCCCTCTTTTTTAGTATAAGTATATTCAAGTTCATAACTATACTTGTCAACATATACAGTAATATCACACTCTGAAAATGATCTGTCTGATGAAGTGTCGATTATATCTAAGCTACATTCTTTACCAAATATTGTATATGGCACAGACATTCCAACCAATCCTAATTCTCTGTCAATATACAATTCTATATCATACTGTTCATTTTTCAGAGTGTAGATATCAACTGTCACCTTCTTATTGTTAATCTCTATCTGTCTGCTATCGCCACATGACACTTCTAATGTCTTTATGCTGTCTATAAATTGTTCATAGTACTGCTTATAATACTCACTCCGATTAAATATCATGTCTAACAGACTATCATTATCATTAGATATACCAACATTATAATTTGCAAGAATACTTTTTAACGTACTATCGTCAATAGCATACAATCCACCAAGTCTCTTACCTGTATCCGCAATCAGATTTTCTCCATCTGTGTATGTCTCAATGTTAATAAAATTAATGCCCATGATTCCACCATGTATATCAATCGATGCTTCCTTTTTGCTATAATCTATTATAGAATCAATAGAACCTGTAAATCGTGTCGAAATCTTACTTATTGCCGGATTATCTGTATCTTTCATCTCAAAATAAAACTTTTTATCAAAAATCTTGTCTGTATCTGTTTCATATACTTTTGATATGTTCTTAAATGATTTTATCACAGATAGTTCCACATAGTACTTTGGCGATACTGTTCTTAATATTAAAGCTCTGTTAAGATACAAAATCGCAACAAGCAACACTATACTTGCTACTACTATCGCTACTTTCTTTCCTAATCTGACTTTTCCTATCTTTTTTTGCATTTTGTTTTGCTTCGACATGTTTATCCACACTCTCCTGATTTATTCTATCTTCTATTTTGCTTTGACACTTTCTTTTATTTTTCTATAATTCTCTCATACTTTGTAAAAGTATAACATAGATCAAAATATGTCTGCTCATCACTTTCTTTAGTTATCTTCCATTCACTATCTCTATCAAGATTAGGCATATGTCTGTCTGCAAAATACTCAAAATCTATCTTTGTAATGTGTGCTACATCACAATATGGCAAAAACTGCTCATATATACTTGCACCACCAACCACATACACATCTTCACTTCTATACTTTTTAACTTCGTTAAGTACTTCTTCAACACTATTAAGAACCAATGCATCTTTTACTTGCAATTCTCTATCTTCTGACAATATTATATTCTTCCTGTTCTCTAGTGGGCGTTTTCCCGGAAATGTTGCTAATGTCTTTCTTCCAAGTATAATTACTTTTCCTTCTGTCTCTTGTCTAAAAAGCTTCATATCATTAGGAATACTTACAAGAAGATGTCCATCTCTCCCGATTGCCCAATTATTATCAACTGCTGCTATTATATTCATTTTTAAACTTCCTCCAAATTATACTTTTACTATATTCATACTTTCTAACTGTTTAGTTAAGAGTATAGTATACTTTTAGCTTTTTTACAATTTTTTATTTCTCTTTAATATCCCATCTTGTCTTTTTGCATTCTTCATTTCATCTATATAATATTTACATTTTCTGGCATATATATTATTATTAAAGAAACTCTATTAGCAAAAATAGGATAAACACATTTGTTATTCGCTATTTTTCACTACTACAATAACCATTATAAGAATAAAGGAGATTATTATGAAGACCTTACGCAGTTTTTTAAACTGTATACTTACACTCATTGTTGCATTCGCTCTATGTGCTGACATACTTTTTCTTGGTCTTTCTATAGGAATACTTAACGAGAAAAAAATCTATAAGGCCATGGACGCATGTCATATCTATGATATTGTATATGATGATTTTTTTGAAAATACCAATACTGATAGTAATGGACCAAATCTCAAAGATGTTGTTGATAAAGATACCGTAAAAAACATTTTAAACAATGTTGTTCATTATATCTATACATCAGAATTAAATGAAACGGATCTTTCTGACAGTATTAACGTATTCGTTGATGCATATTCGCAGACTGTATCTGACTCTTTTTCAACTTATCTTAATGACTATTTTGATGCATTAAAAAAGAAGAATTATAATTTTAATTCTGATATTGTACTCAATACCAGCGAGGAAGACTTTTGTATAAATACACTTGGTCTTAATCTTAACGAATACATAAGCAATATCTATTCGGCATGTGGCAACGATTCTAAGATATTTGCATCTATTGCTGATGATACTAAGAAGCAGATTCTAGATACAGCTAAGTCTAGCATTGATTCTGAAGTGAATAAAGCAAAAATTGAACTCAACGAACAATTATCAGACAGTTCACTTAATAATCTTAATCAATCAGATGAATTAGTAGGCATATCTACTGCTTTTAAATGGTTAAAACACAATATGCTATTTTTGCGTATATCAGCCACAATCAGCATGGTATTTTGTATCCTGATTATGTATCTTATGTATTCTCAGGGCGAGAAATACAAACTTTTTTCCAAGATTGGAATTGCATTACTATTAAATATATCATTCTATAGTCTGTTTTTATATGCTTCTAAGATAGTTGTCAATTCTTCTCAAAATAACGAAGCTGATTATATCTATGATTTTTTAAATGCCATATATAATCTTTTCGCCGGGCCATTTATATTCCTTACAATATGTTGCGGACTTATAATGATATTCTGTTACATTATGTGGGCTATCTGTAGAAAAATAAACCGTAAAGTAACCTATTAATCAAACACAAATTTAAAACCACAAACTAAAATATAAAATTAAACATAAACTAAATCGAGTAGGAGGCGGTGACTAACCGCCGTCCTCTCACAGCACCGTACGTACCGTTCGGTATACGGCGCTTTCAATAGTTGACGTGCACAGACTGATAAATAGTGGCTAAATCATAAAAGCCACTATTTATCAGTCTTTCTTTTGTCATTGCCATGTTTACTGCAATTGTATGTGTTGCGAACCAATATCCACGTCGGGTATTACCCGCTTGCATTGCCAAGTCTTCGGGTACTCCCATCTTGATAAGGTTACGTACCTTCGTCCTTGGTTTCTTCCACTGTTTCCATATACTCATACGTATTCTGTGATAGAGCCATCCGTTGATGTTGCAGATGTCATCTATGTTGTTCTTCATACTTGCAATTTCGTAGTAGTTAAGCCATCCCCTCGCATACACCTTGATTTGCCAAAAGAATAGTGCTTCGTTATGTCCAGTTACAATTCGTCCCTTAATTTTTTTCTCATTCGAAAGCCCGAGATTATCTTCAAGAAATTTTCTTATTCTATACTCACTCCAAACACAATCTCCATACTCATCCTCTGCCAAACGTTCTTCTCTACTTTCAGCAATTCCCGTAGCTATATTCTCCATAAAATAGTCCATATCTAAATCAAGAATCTTCATTTGACTCTCCTGTCTAAGTAACATCCACTTTCAAATCCACACTGTTTCCAAAAGAATTCACTTTCTTCTCCCGATGGTTCCAAATGCACTTCTCCACAATAGTCTTTCAAGAAATAAGCAATTATTTTTTTACCAAGCCCTCTTTTTCGATATGTTTTAAAAACCTCGAATAATGCAATCATCATTTTTTCTTTACTCTCATTTAAAAAGTAATAATTAATTAATGCCATCATTCTTCCGTTTTCACCTCCCGTAGTATCGCATTCTCCAAAATGTCTAATTATACCAACTCATGAATCTCTTCCTGTAACTTTTCAAGAAACATAAGAATCTCTTCAAATTCTGGTATATTTCCATATATCATATTCTTCATTGCCTGATAGTCCTCCTGCAAAGCATTAAGTACCGTTTTCCTTGGCAGAAGTTCAATACTACTCAAGGTTGCCGTTTCATAATGAGCGCCCTTTGCATAATAAAACTTTTGCTTAAAAGCAACATCTTTTTCCAGCAATTCTTTTCTTCTAAATGCACTTTCTTTTACCCATGAATTACCAAGATTATACACATCATATAAATGCCTTGCATATCTGGCAGGTAATGTTTTTCTTTCCGGAAAATTTGCAATTTTATGTAATATGGTAAGTTTTTCCCAAAATGTCCTCTCAACATCAACAGTCAGAACTGTTGTCTCTTTTTGCGAAAATATATCCGGATATTTTTCGGCTGCAAATGGAGTTACTATTGTCTCATGAGATGGCATCCATTCTGCCAATGGACCAATTTCTAATCTTACGCAGGAACGCAAATACTCTGCTTCAAATATTTGTGGATAATAAAAATTGACCACCATCTCATCTTCTGTATCAACTGAAATCCATTCTCCATCCCCAAGTTTTTCTTTCATTTCTACATTCAACTGGGGAATCAACTCCTCTTTATAAAATTTAGCTGCTTCTGAATTGATTTGTTTGTTAAATAAATCCTGCTTGGTTTTTGACCTTTCTTCCCAAGGATTTACCTCGTCATTAATGATTTTTCTCCAATCCAAAATCAAATCTATATCCTCGGAAAATCTTTCGATAACATGGTACGATTTAGATAAACTTGTACCACCCTTGAAAACAAATGCATTTTTATACTTACACTCGTGAAACAGATGATCCAGCATAAAACACACCCAAAAATCTTTCTCTATTACATTGGGCTGCATTCCCATCGAAATTGCAGTAGCCTGAAACAACTCTGTTCTATCCTTTATCTGTAACTTAGCAACTTCTTTCATTATTCAGCACACACCTTTCTGATTACTGCATATATCCATTCACTTACACCTGTTGCTTCCTCTAACATCTTTTTCTTCTCTTCTTCAGGCAATCTATTTCTCAAACTCACGATAATACCATCATCAATCCGCTCTTTCCCCAAAGTCTTTAAAGCCTCAACGACCAAAGTAGTTGTCTCAGACATAAATGATATCTCTCTGTTTGCACGATGTTTAAAAGATAGTGTAATATTATCCCATGAAAATTTTCTATAAGGTCCATCACTGATATAGGACCAGACAACCGGAACCTGTGTGGATAACCCCAGCTTATTTAATGCGACATCTCCGCATGGAGCAATGGTCCAACGAAAACTTCTGGCAATGGCATATGCTATCGCATCGGGATTTGCAGGAATATACTCTTTAAGCAACTTACTATATGCTGGTTTTTCATACACCCCATCTATAATTCTTCGTATATTCTTTTCTTCAACTTGTCTTCCCAAACATTTTCTTACAGTTGTTGTTGTCGCAATATCCGTAAAATCTGATGTAAGAAAAACCGTTCCTGGTTCAGCTAATTCTATTCTCTTCTTTACTTCCGTATAAATGCCACTTGCCATAAAATCACGCTCCTTTTTTTGTCACGATTATTATATAATTTTCGTGACATTTTTTCAACTGATTTTTCATAAAACACATTATTAACATCTTGATTTTTACTATTGACAGCTAATTGTAATGCTCTGATATAACTGTTCAATCATATCATAGTTTTCATGATTACCCTGTATCCACAATGTTGTATACTTCTTCTCAGCAAAATTCTTGCAATTATAGATAAACGTTTTATCCTTTGCCCAGCAAAGCCCCCCGATAATATTTTCAGTTCCAATAGCGTTCAATCATTCTTTCCATATTTGCACGTCCAACAGGATTAGCTGTATGGATTCTAATTGGATAGAATATTTCTCTTTCTGCTAAGTAATCGAGGATTTTTATCGCATCACCACCGTACAATACCTCAATCTCACCACCAGCAGCCTCAATTTCTTCTATTAAGTTAATTGTCTCTTCAACAGACTTAGTGCCTTCATATCCTGAAGGCACTGGTCTAATGTCATCAACCCATATTTTTATTTTCATACCTGAATATAAGTTCATCTCAAAACCTCTTATGCCAATGCAAGTTCTTGTCTACTCTTTACAAAATAGTAGATTGTTGTAATAGGAAAAATTACAAATTCAAAAACAAGAATTGCAGCTAAAATCATCGTTCCAATTGAAGCCTTAATTGCATTCCATGTAAATGCAAGAGCCCAAAAAACAGAGTCACCTTCTGATAATGATAATGCCATTCCAGAAAATACAGCTGCTCCCACTGTATATGCTAATGCTGATACCTTGTTACCAGACTTTGTAAATGCTGCAATAAGAGCACTTACCATCCATGAACCGAATAACCAGATTACCACACTTTCAGCTATATTTGCATCAGCGATCCCAACATAAGCTCCGAATACTGCAAAGATTACATTAACAATAATCAACTGAATCTTTCTAACCTTCCATGCATGTGCGTAAAACATAATCCTTTTCCTCCGATATCCTTTTTCATTTATTGGCAATTGTTATTGCCTTTTTGATGAATTAATAATAACTCGAATAAGGTAATTGCTTTTCAGGAGAAGTTTACATCATGTAATATAAAAACGGGCAGACTTGCAGCCTGCCCATGCTATTAAACCGATTTTGTATAATTACATCCCGGAAATCCTGTACATCCTAAAAATCGTCCAAATTTTCCATTTCTCTCAACTAATGGCTTCCCACATTTAGGACAAACTTGACTATCGGTATTCTCCTGTTTTGAATTGCTATCTTTGGTCGATGCATTGGTAATTGATTCTTTATCTTGGCTCGAAAACACACTAAAGTCTAATAACTCTTTTTCTACAGTGATCCCTAGCATTTCATCAATGTCTTTTTCCAAGATAATTTCCTTTATATATTCTCTGGCTACTCTGACTGGTTTACACATCCATACATTTTTATCACCGATCATATAAAAACGAAACTTTGCTCTTGTTGCTGCCACATTCACTATGTTTTTGTTTACCCAATTAGCGGCACCAGTCGAATTGCTGTCGCATCCTAACAAGAATATAACTTCATCTGTTCCCTGACCTTGAAAAGTATGTACAGTACCTACATTGTTACCGTCTAACCACTTCTTTACCCTTGGTTCTTGTCTATATAGAGATGATTTACGAATCATATCAATCATTCCTGCCTTTACAGATGTAAAAGGAGTAATAATGAATAACTTTGGAATATCTCCTGAGTCCTTTTTAAACTTCGCCTCTAAAAGCTTAATTACTATTTCTCCCTGTGCTTTTACAAAATGATCTTTTGTCCCAGAATTTTCGCTTCCGTTTACATCAATCCAACAGCTCTTATCAAGAATAAAGCTCTTAACACGTTCTTCTTTTGGTGCACCTGTTTGATACTTCATGGTACAATCATAAGAAAGTTTATTTGATATTGTATACATCGGGTCTATACACCTTCTATGCACTAGCAAAGGACAACCTACCCATTCTCTCTCTTCATCTTCTCCCAGATAAGTTCCATAAGGATTAATGTAATCAGCAAATCCTTGTACAGATATTTTCTTGTCTTTATAACTAGCTAATAGCTTTGAGGACATTAATTGCTTAATCATATCCGCCTCAGCTGTAACAACAGGCTCTATCTGTTTAGGATCTCCAACAATAACAGCTTTTCTGCATCTAAACATAGCTCCTACTGCCATTTGTGGTTGAGCTTGACCTGACTCATCTACAATCAATGTGCCTAAAACACCACTTTTTGCAATATCGCCTAAAAATGTCTGTGCAGATGCAAAGGTAGTAGAAATGACTGGCGTAAGCAAAAATATACTCTGAAGCATATATGGCATTGCAGACTTACGGTCTGCAGATTTCATACGTTCACCACAATCGTCAAACATATTCCACGCTATCATTAAATTAATGATATTCTGTCGCATACATTTTGAAGATATTACAAACTCCTTATGGAGCTTACATGCATATAAGAATAATTTTTCTCTTTCCCTATTGTATTCTGCAGTAAACCAAGGATTAGTAACCTGTGCCTTCGTTGACTGTTCTATATCAAGCGAAACATACTTCCTCATGAATTCAATATCTATTGGTGTCATTTTCTTCTCACCATGCGAATATTGTGCTAATTTAGTCTGATATTCTTGCAAACGTATTACACTACTTTTTTTCGATTCAATATCGTTTAACTCACTTTTCAAAGAACAAATAATTTCTTTCTTCTCTTTAATTAGAGCATCTCTAATAGATGTATCCTTTCGTTTCGCAAACAACCCCTTTGGTCTACTCTCTTCTAATTCCATGAGTTCTCTTTGCTCTAATTTAATCTTTTCAGAAAGATCTTGCATTTTTCCGTCAATATCATATATATACTGTGATAGTTGTTCTGTTGTAACATCCTGCAAATCTGAAGGAATCGTTTTTGATAACGCGCATATTTCTTCTAATTCTTTGCGCATTCTCTCCACCAAAGCATATTGCTGCAAGAATTGCTTTCTAACTTCTACAAATTTCACTTTGTGGTGTTCTCGGATATCGTTTGATTTATACTCTTCGACATAAGGCTTAAGTACAGCATTACAATATTTTCTTATATTCGATCGTTTTCCAAATGGTGCAGACACTAGTCCCCAACAGTCAGTTGTTTCAAGGAGTTTATTTGCATAGCGTGTAAAGTAAATATCCTTTTCTTCTCTACTTTTCCCGTACATTGTTATAGTTTCAATATCATCAGTTTGCTCTATGTCAAAAAGATTCTGAACCTCTTGCAATCCAATTCTCACATCTTCATCATCAGAAGAAGATGATTCTAAGCTCTCTAAAATATCCTTTCCCTTTGGAAGATCTATTGTTATGTTCTCTACTGCCGCATTGTTGCATGAAGCGACTAACATACTATAATTATTAATTCCGTCCTTCTTTATAGAATAGTACGCTGGAGCAAATTGATAATATGATTTTCCATACGCCTCCAATGGTCCTTGCGCAAAAGCATGTCTCTCAAAAAGTATATCTGGATCAGTTCCATTTTCAGCCAATAATCTTGCTCGTTCAACGATGTTGCTAGCCACAATCTCTTTTAGCAACGTAGTCTTACCAGTTCCAGGAGGACCATTTACAGAGAAAATTGGAGTATCGTCATTCTGTTGAATCGCAATGTTTACAGCCACTTGCTGCATAAGTGCTGGCATGAATTTAGCTGGCCACTTTCCCATTGGCGCCTTTGATACATTAAGGATATTTTCAAAGAAGACTCGCATACTCTCCATTTGTTCGTTAGGTGAAATAATTGTACGCGACAACACTTCCATTCCTTTTGTTTTCTCATACCCGGACAAAATATATTCAATTACCTTTGCTTCATATACACTTTTATCACCAAATGAGTCCGTACTGATTAGATTTGATAACTGCATAATATCATTCAGAAAAAAACTTTTTCCCAAATCAGAATAATCCGCTGGTTCCTCGTCATTATCCCTAGCTTCTTCATTTAAGTAACGATTATATTCCAGAAAGCCTAGCTTATCCCGCGTTACATCAGAAAATACAGACTTAATATATTCCTTGTATATTTTTTCATAAATCGATGATAAAAACTGCGAAACATTTTGATCTTGCAATTTTTCATTAATGTCTGAAAGAATCATGTCATATTCTTCTTTATCCAAATAGAAATCATGATTCTTCTGAGCCTTAGACTTTTCCCATACAGAAATAGCCCATAAAATAGGAGAAAGCTGGAATGAATCTTGAATATATCCCCCTTCTGTATCTGTTTTAAAAGAACACCAAGCTATAGCACTTTTCTTTGGGTATGCAAATTCTGGAGACTCTTCTCTTTTGTCGATATACTTTTCAAGATATTCAACAATTGCATTTCGTTCAATTCTTCCAATACAATAATAAAGTTCTCCTCCTATAGATTGATAATTTAAATACCTCTCTTGATCTTGCTCTAATTGCTTTTCCACACTGAGATAAGGTGAACCCAAATCAATAAATATCTCAATCTTATCCTCACTGGTCTCCTCACCTCTATCAATTTTTTCCATTATCTTCTTATTCTCTGAACTTTGTTCTGGAATATCTGTTTGACCAAGAAATTCTATCATCTTCCAATAATCCAAAATTTCAAGAACCTGATTTTTCTTTACTTTATCCATCTATCATCACTCCATATAAATATAAAAAAGAATTTAAATTGTAGCTTCTTTATATACTATATATTATTGATTCTTATTACATCTTATATCATGTATTGCAACCTATTAATGCTCTTTTGATTCTATGCAATACCGACTTTACTTATATCTGCTCATAGATCTCTACTGGCACATAAGCTTTTACTTCTATACCAGCTTCTGTATACTCTTCACTTAAAAGCTGACCATACTTTCTAATAAGTTGTATCTTACCAGCTTTATCATACGGATATACTCTCTCAATATATATCTTCTGATTACGAAGTATCTCTTCGACCTGGTTCATAAGTTCATTAACACCATCACCATTCTTTGCCGAGATCTGTAATGTCTTTTCTGCTTTAAAATCTCTCAATATAGGTGTCTCTTCAAGCTTATCAAGCTTATTAAATGCAGTTATTATAGGTTTATCTTCAACGCCTAATTTCTCTAATGTCTCATATACTATATGCATCTGAGTATCCATCTGTGGATTAGATGAATCTACAACATGAATTATAAGATCACTAAACTTAGCTTCTTCAAGTGTACTTCTAAAAGCATCAATAAGATGATGTGGAAGCTTTCTTATAAAACCAACTGTATCTGTAATAAGTATCTTTTGACCACTTTCAAGTGTAAGATTGCGTGTTGTAGGATCAAGAGTTGCAAAAAGTTTATCTTCTTCAAGAACACCTGCATCTGTCAGTCTGTTAAGAAGTGTTGACTTACCTGCATTAGTATAACCTACTATACATACAACAGGTGTCGGATTCTTACTTCTCTGGCTTCTAAGTACTTCTCTATGCTGCTTAACATCAGCTAATTCTCTGTTAAGCTGTGCAATACGATCTTTTATAAGTCGTCTGTCCATCTCAAGTTTCTTCTCACCTGGTCCTCTTGTTCCAATACCACCGCCAAGTCTTGAAAGAGAACTTCTAAGACCGATAAGTCTTGCTGAACGATATTTTAGCTGAGCAAGCTCAACTTGTATCTTACCTTCACTTGTTGATGCATGTTTTGCAAAAATATCAAGAATAATCAATGTTCTGTCAACAACTTTCATATCAAGAGAATCTTCAAGATTCTTAAGCTGTGCCGGTGAAAGTTCATCATCACATACAATTCCTGTTGCACCAGTCTGCATTGCCAACTCTTTTATCTCTTCTATTTTACCTGTTCCAACATAGAATCCTGGATGTATAGACTCTCTATTCTGTATAATAATTCCAACTGTCTTAGCACCTGCAGTCTTAACAAGTTCACGAAGTTCATCTATTGATTCCTCAGTATCATCATTCTCATTAAGGCATACTCCAACAAGAATAACTTTTTCCTCTACTTCCTTTGTTTCATATATCTCTGCCATCTGTTATCCTTTCACTTATCTATTTGCCAGATAAGAATTCCAACTCATGTTTTGCGACTTCATTATCAGGATATTTGTTAAGCACATCGTTGAATTTTATCGCCGCCATCGAAAAATCCTGCTTATATTCATAAGCAACTGCCATATTTATAAGAAGAGTCTCATCATCTTCATAATCTGTAAGTCCCTGCTCAAAACATGAAATTGCTTTATCATAATTAGCCTGTCTAAAATAACACTGTCCAAGTGCATTATATGCTTCTGCACTCTTTCCATTTTCTGAAGCTATAACTTCCAAAAGTGCAGGCTCTGCTTTTTGATATTCGGCTTTTTGCATATATACAACACCAAGAAGATATGATGCTTCTATACTTCCGGCTTCTCTTGCCTGAGTAAGTTCTGTAACACACTTATCCATGTCATTAAGAATATAATAAGTCTTACCTTTGTTATAATATCCTTTGGCATCATCTGCATTAATTGATAAAGTACCTTTTATCATCTGTATCGACTCATCTTCATATCCTGCATCTTTAAGTGCACAATATATTCCATAATAAGTATCATAATCATTCTTATCAAGATCAATTACACTTTTAAAATCTTCCATTGCTTTTGTAATATCGCCTTTTGCAAGATAAGTCTTACCACGTTCAAAATATTCATTCTTCTGCTTATATCCGACTTCAATAAGTATCCCATAAGTCTTAATAGCATCATCATACTTGCCAAGCATACATTCAGCCTTCGCTCTGTAATTAAGTGCGTCCTTTTCAAGATCTGTAACTTTACCATCTGCATATTCAAGTACAAGAGCGATCTCCCCAACTACTTTATCATAATTGCCTGTATTAAGATATGCTATTGCAAGACCTTTGTGTGCTGTTGATGACTTCTTATCAGCCGCAACAGCTTTATTAAAATATTCAAGTGCTTTCTCATTGTCATTAAGTGCTATGCTTGTCATACCAAGATTAACATAATCATTGGCACTATCAGCACCCTCATTAACAGCTTCAAGAAACTTCTTCTGTGCTTCTTCATACTGCCCATTATTATAATATTCTATTCCACTATTAGAACTCTGATATGCTTTATAGCTGCATCCACTCATAAATGATGCCACAAGAGTTACTACAATTAATGTAAATATATTTCTTAACTTCATAATCATTCTCCTCTTTTAATGCTCTATACTCTAAGTATAATCTACAATGCCTTCCAAACCAAATTCTATTATACAGATTAAAATATTATGTTGCAAGCAGTTTAACTACAAAAACTTACTAATATTAAAGTTCCAATATTAAAGCTCTGTAAAAACATTTAACATTTTTGTAATATTTAATATTGACAAAAGCGAAAAAACTCAATACATTGTATTATATGAATTTTTAATTATATACACGGAGGTCTTTTCATGAAATCAGAACAAAAGCATCTCCTTCTCTTTGGCATAAGTATTATAATCACTATGTCAATGGTAGGAATTGCAGAAATACTTAACAAAGGAGAATTAATTTTCCCAGAAATTGCAGCTTTATGTGCAGGTGCAATCATCGCTCCGGGGAAAACCTGGAATTCAGATAAATATACATCTTGGGGATTAATGTGTTTTTCCTCATTAATCGGTATAATAATCGTAAGATATGCACATTTTCCACTTACCATACAATGCATTGTTACATTTGCATTAATTGTAGCTTTACTACTTATAACAGGAAGTGAATTCTATCCTGCTATATCAGCCGGAGTACTTCCAGTACTTACACATACTGGTTCTTTATACTATTTTGCTTCTGTATGTGTATTTTCACTGCTTGTTTTTGCATGTGAATTCATATTACAAAAATATAATCTAAAAGAACAGTATACAATTGAGAAGAAGCCTTTAACTCGTGAAAAACTTATAAGATTTGCATGTCTTATCATATTCTATGCAATCTTTGCATGTTTTGCACTTGCTTATGATGAAATCTTTCTTATCATCCCACCACTTATTGTTGCTTTTGTTGAGATGTCAAACAAAGATGGGAAAGCTTCTAAAAAAGCTTTTGATATATGGCTCATTCTGTCTATTGCAGGTGGACTCGGATTTTTACTTAACTTTATGATTAATTCACTAGGCTGGTCACACTTTGTATGTACACTTATTGTCGTACTTGTCATGTATATAATCATGTATGCGTCAAAGCTTATATTCCCACCTGCAGGTGCTATATGCCTTCTGCCATATATTCTTCCTGCAAAGAATATATATCGCTATCCTCTTGAAGTAATGATAGGTGGTGCTATATTCATTATCGCAGCCAGATTAATAAGCAAATATACAGACAAACTTAACAATAAAGAATCTGCTTCTATTGATAATACTGTAGATCAGATATAAAATGCATTACTAGTTATTCATTTTATATTGTTATCTTTATCTGAAGTAGTTACAAATCATAATAGGACAACTATTTTGACATACTTCAAAAAAATACATAGAATATCTTATTTGGTAAATAAAAAGACGTATAGTTATAATAACATTTAGCTACACGTCTTTTTATATATCATCTTACTAATTATATATTTTATAATAAACTACTTTATTCAAGTTTAAACTTGTGAATCATTCCATTTAATTCTTCTGATACAGCTTTTTGTTCTTTGGCTGTTCTATCTACATTCTTGGCATGTTCACTTACTTCTTCAACATTATTTATAATATTGCTACTCTCATCTGCTGCATGTGATGATGACTCTGCAATAAGCTGAATAGCCTGTGATACCTGACCTGTTGTACGTTCAATCTCCTGAGTCATCTTATTAAGATACTCAACAATCTCTCCCATACTCTCAGCATCTTTACCATACTGTTTAGCTGTATTGACAAATTCATTATAATCAGGTGTTACTTTAGTTCCAATAAAATTAAGAATCTCACTTGAATCTTTTGAAAGATTATTAACAGCTGACTGAACTTTCTCAACAAGATCTTTGATATGTGCTACTGTATCTGCTGTCTGACCTGCAAGTGAACCAATCTCATTAGCAACAACTGCAAATCCTTTACCATGTTCACCAGCTCTTGCTGCTTCAATAGATGCATTTAAAGATAACAGATTAATCTGACTTGCTATATCAGATATAGCTTCTGCCATAACACCAATCTCATTAACAACAGCTGAATCTTCAATACTTGTCTTAAGTTTCTTCTCATACTGTGAAGACAAATCCATTGCCTGCTTAAATGATTCATTACTATCTTTTTCAATACCAGTTGCTCTTGCTTTAATATCTTTAACAAGCTCATCGCCATCTTTTGACTTTTCTGCAAGAAGATTAACTGAAGAATTAACATCTTCAACTGAAGCAGTAAGCTCCTGTGTTGTAGCTGAGTTATCAATCATCTTCTCACTTATATTCTTAATAGAATCTTCAATATTATTAAATCCGTCAATAAGATTATCAACTGCAACTTTTAATTTCTCACAGTTCGTACCAACAACATCTGAACCTTCTGAGATTGATGATATTATATTCTTGTTATCAACAAGCATTGTATTAAGAGCATCCGTCATCTGTCCAATCTCATCTTTACTACTATTTATAAGAGGCTCAACTGTAAAATCACCTGTTGCAATCTGGCTTGCGAATCCACTTACCTTATTAATATTCTTAGTAATATATCTTATCTGTACAAATATTACAGCACAACATATAAGTACAAATATTATAATAACAGTCATTGAACTTGTAAGTAATGTTCTTACAGGTGCATTAACTTCATCTGCACTAACCTTTATACCAAGGATCCAATCTAATTTATCTATCTTCTGATAATAAAAATCATAATTACCATCTGCTGTATTAAGACTTGTAACACCACTGCCTGTTGCTAAAATCTCAGCACCCTTTGTCTCATAATCTGAAGAAGATGCTGCACTTTCAAATCCTGAGCCTTCATCCTCTGCTATCTGAATTGAGATTATCTTATCTGAATCAGCATTAGTAAGATATGTACCGGTTCCATCGATAAGCATAGCTTTTCCTGTCTCACCAACAGTAAACTGTGATACCATATCTGATACTGCTGTCATCTGTACATCAGTATTAATCGCTCCATAGAAATTACCATTATTATCATATACAGGAACAACAATTGACATCATAACAACGCCAAGAACTTCATCTTTGTAAGCTGGCAGATATATAGGCTGTTTACCCGATTTGGCATCTGTATACCAGTATATATCCGTATATTTAAAATCTTCAACAACCATATTAGATATTCCACTATCATCCTTATATACATAAGTATTAATGAGATCATTACTATTATCCATAGTTCCCGGTTCAGTAAATATACCTATCGCAGTAATAAGATCACTTTCCTCAACTTTTTCAGCCAAAAACTCATTATAATCGTTAATATCACTTACTTTATTATGTGTGCTTGCGAATGAATCAGCTATATCCTGCGTTATAGTCGTAACAGTATCAATATCAGCTACAATCTGACTAATATCACTATTAAGTGCCATCTGCATCGTCTCTTCAATCTGAGAATTAATTGCTTTCTTTGCCTGGCTATAATTGAGTAATACTACGCCAAGCAGTGAGAGAATAACTATCGGTAAAATTACTACATACATTCGTGTTCCAATTTTTTTAAACATATCATCCATTCCTTTCATCATTATTATTTTCCCATATACAGCAAATTCTCTGTTTTTTTTTGACAAAATACACTTTTATACTAATTCCTATCCGATCCATTCTCACTTTCTTGCCGCAATATTATCAGAGAATTCCATACACTTTTATCGTTTAGTTCTAAATAAAATCTTTATAGTTTCAAAAAATTTTTATACTTTTTAAAGTTTATTGTTTTTTTAATTCTATCGATATGATAATGTATAAGTGTTACATTAATAAAATCTTGGGAGGAATAATATTGATTAAAAAAATTTTACTTATAATCTTAGCTATTTTCTTAATCTTTGTCGTATATCTGTGTCTTCCTGAAAAAAAAGTTGCAACTCCAGATAGTGCAATTACTCTTGACACAGATGCACCACCTTCATACGATAAGGACTTTGAATATCTAAGTGAATCTAACTATGCTGACACAATGTTTAACAAAGTCAATCCTTATCTTGACGAATTATGTACTAATGATAGCTATTTTGCAGGATACGATGGTGAATCCCTGCATTATAAAAACTATATTCAAAATGGTAGTAAAGCTCACGTTGTATTCGTACATGGTTTTACTGACTATGCTGATAAGTACAATGAATTAATCTACTACTTTTTAAAAAATGGATATTCTGTAAGTATTATGGAACACAGAGGACATGGGTACTCACATCGTTATACTGATGACTTAAGTAAAGTTACTATTAAAAGCTTTGATGAGTATACTAATGACTTTGATATTTTTGTTGAGACAATTGTAAAGCCATCACTTCACGAGGACGAAAAACTTTTTGCATTTGCTCATTCTATGGGAGGCGCAATCGCTACACTCTATATGATTGATCACCCTGATACGTTTGACTGTGCAATTCTTAATGCTCCTATGATGGAAATAGAATTTGCCGGTATTCCTAACAATCTTGCCAACCTTATAGTTGACTTTTCAATAACATTTGGTATGAAAAATAACTATATAATAGGCTTTGGTCCATTCTCTGAGGAATATGACTTTGAAGGACATTCTGTTAACAGTGAAGAACGTTACAAATATATATATGAGCTTCAGACTAATAATAAAAACTATCAGACTACATCCGGTTCATATATATGGATTCGTGAAGCTATTGACGCAACAAATAAGATTAAAAAAAATGCTTCTAAATATACTGTAGATACACTACTTTTTCAAGCTAGTGATGATACAACTGTAGGCCCTAACGGTCAAAATTATTTTGTTAATCATGCATCCAATGTATCTATGATCGTAGTTAAGAATACAAAACATTCCATCTTCTATGCAGGCAATGACGTTATATATCCATATATGGATACAATCCTTAACTTCTACGATTCACACATAGATTAACTAATATATAACTTACAATCTGGCATTGTAATATAAGTAAATGCTCTATAATATGATGCCAGGGTCAAAAGGTCTAAAACCACGTGAGCTTGCTCATAGGTGGGTGAAAGACCTTGGAACCCAACATCATAATATTAAAAACTAGATTTTTTTAAATTTTCAAACTTTTCAAAAATTACATTAAAATCTAATTCTCATCTGATTCCACTTAACACCACCATGTTCAGAACCTGATACTCCTTCATTAACAAAACCAAACTTTGCATAATAGTGTATAAGTTCATCTTTACATGTAAGCACAAGTCCAAGTCTTCCCTGACTCCTTGCTTCATCGATAAATGCTTTTATAAGTTCTCCTGCAAATCCACGCCTACGATAATCAGGCAATGTATTGACTCCAAATATCATCTGCCATCTGCCACCTTCATTGTGCATCGAAGCATCCGCATACATCTCATCTGTAAGATCTTTCTCATCTGTAACCATTCCATCTATGAATGCTACAAGTCTGTCTTCATCATACATAAGCAGAAAATGATTACCATAATGTTCTATTCTATCCCTAAATTCTTCTTGTGTTGCAGCTTCTGCTTGTGGAAAACACTCTCTTTCAACTGCTGCCACATCAAAAATATCATCTAATATAGCTTTTCTTATTATCATATATTAAATACTTCCTTTTCTTATTATTATGTGTTATATATTAGGCATTGACTAACATATAGCAAAAACTTTACTATATTGCAAACAACATTTTGATTATCTGCAAATTAATTATTCTCATCATACTCTTTCAACTCTCTGCTCTTTTTTACTATATCTGTTACAATCGGAAAATTAATCTCAATAATAAACTTATCTTCATAAACTTCAGCCTTAATATCACCATTCATCCGCAATACAAGTTCTCTTGCGATAGACAGTCCAAGTCCGGTAGATGTCCTGCTTCTTGCCATATCAGCTTTATAAAAACGTTCAAATACCTGCGTTACGTCTATCTTCTCTTGATTACTTATATGATTGCTAATTCTAAGTACTGCATTATTATCAATATGTCTTAGATTTATACTTATCTCCTTATCTCCATGATCAAGACCATTTTTTATCACATTCTGAATAATGCGGCGAAGTCCCTGTCTGTTTGCCTGTATATATAATTCTTCATCTATGATACTAATATCCGGTATAATATTCATCTTTGCCCATTCATCATAATAAGAAAAAACCGTCTCTTTTAAAACACGATTAATACTACATGGCATAAGCTCTATATTATATGATTCATTTTTCAATTTGGTAAAAGTAAAAAGTTCTTCTAACATATCATTAAGGCAGCTAATTCTCTCCTGAATAATCTTCATATAGCGTCTCTGCTTATCAACATCATCACACTCTTCCATAAGTTGAAAATACCCATCAAGAGATGTAAGTGGTGTTCTGATATCATGTGAAAGATTAGTATAAGTATCAGCAATAAGCCTTTCCTTATTCTTATAATGCTGTCTTTCTTCTTTACGCAATTGTAAAAGTTTATTGAGTGTATCTGTTAATCTGGTAATTCCACATATACCAAATTCATGGCTAATAATCATATTGCTGTCATGATTCATAAGAAACGACAATTGGCGACAGATGCTTAACACCTGTCGCTTAAAATGCCATATAATTATAAATTGTATAATAATAATTCCTATTAATACGCCTATTATAATATACATATACTTAAATATCCCTCTTTTGAAAAACAGTACTTCCTGCTATAAGCATGATTATGATAAATACAATACCTACGCAAGCTGCCATAACACTTTCCTTAACAGTCGGATTCATCGGAAGAAAAGATAATTCTCCTGTCACAGTATACTTATATATCTGAAAATTCTTAATTCCCATTTTCTCAATAATCTTATTTACAGCAACATATATAATGCTCATTATATTCATTGTAAGACATATTGACATAACCATACTAATTACATTATTTCTAATTATAATTGCTATAGTCATACAAATCACTACAATTGCATAATGAAGTATTAACTGTATACCCAGATATAGCATAATATCATCTACATTACCAAACACTACTTCACCAAATACAATTGCATTAGATATTATCTGCAACACAAATGCTCCAATAAGTGTAATCACAGTATATACAGCCAATGAAACAGCTTTTGATATAATAAGCATTTTTCTTGACTTGACCTGTCCAGCTATATTCTTGATATAACCACTGCTTATATCTGCTGTTGCAAATATAATTGCAAATATTACCATAAACAATGTATAGAATTTACCTTGTGAATTAGCAAAAAATATATCAAATACTGTAACTTTTTCGCCCAGCTTAGTCGGCAATTCAACATTCATTCCAATATTAACATTCTCTGTATCTGCACTGACTGTCTGTTCACTCATTGCAACATCTTCATTGTTCATATATTCATAATCGCTTTTACAAAAAAAGGTTGAAAGCACTACTAATGCTGCAAGTATCAGCCATATTACATACATACTCTTAGTTCTAAATAATCTGTACAAATCCATCTTTATCATATTAAGCATGTTTTGCACCTCCTGTCAGATTAAGAAAATAGCTCTCAAGTTCTTCACTTATAATAGATATTCCTTTTATCATAATTCCGGCTTTTGCTAATTCCATATTAAGTTGTGCACTCTCATTAAGTCTCTCAAAGACATGTATATGCTCTTTATCAACGACCTGATAATTCACAAATCCCATAGAATCAAGTATAGGTACTGCCTGTCTTGGATGCTCAAGCGTGATCTCCATTCTCTCGCTGCACCTTCTCATAAGCTCATCTCTTGTAAGCTCCTGCAACAGACTTCCATTATGAATAATCCCATAATCAGTAGCTATCTTTGATAACTCTTCAAGAATATGACTTGCTATACATATTGTCATATTTCTCTCTTTTTGAAGTCTCTGTATTGTATCACGAATCTCAGCAATTCCTTGTGGATCAAGTCCATTAATAGGTTCATCAAGAATTAACAAATCCGGTTCTCCTATAAGTGCAAGCCCTATTCCAAGTCGCTGTTTCATTCCCAGTGAAAAATGTTTTGTTTTCTTTTTTTCTACATTATTAAGTCCTATAATGTCTAAAATATCTTCAATGTATCCTTTTTGCTTAATTCCTAAAAGTTTACATTTTATATTAAGATTCTCATACGCTGTCATATTACCATAAAGCCCCGGTGCTTCAATAAGACATCCTATCCTTGTTCTAACTTTTTCAAGCTCCTTACCTCTATAACCAAACATCTCTATCTCGCCATACGTAGGCTTTGACAATCCACTAATCATCTTAAGGCATGTAGTCTTGCCAGCTCCATTACGGCCTATAAAGCCATATATTGCTCCTTTTTTTATATGCATATTAACATTGTCAACTGCCTTATGATGTCCATAATGTTTAGATAGATTTCTCGTCTCTAATAATATCTCACTCAATTTTATATCCTCCTTGTTCTTATCTGCATCTATCATATATAAATATCCCTAATTAAACGCAAATAAATAGTAAAAAAAGAGTAAAGATTATGAATGAAGTCGATAACCTATTCCCCATACTGTCTCTATATATTCTTCCTTGGTTACAGCTTTAATCTTCTTACGAATATTGCTGATATGCACATCTAGTGTCTTCGTCTCGCCCATATATGGTTCATCCCAGGCATATTCAAATATATCTTCTTTACTAAATACCTGCTTAGGATTTCTTATAAGTAATTCAAGAATTGCAAACTCCTGCTTAGTTATCTTAGGCAAAACCACTCCACCTATTCTAACTTCAAATACATTCTTATCAAGAGTTATATCACGATATGAAAGCATATTATCTTCCATCTTATTATCCTGTGAGTGGCGAAGCTGTACCTGTATTCTTGCTATGACTTCTCTTATCTCAAATGGTTTTGTTATATAATCATCAGCTCCACTTGTCAGTATTCCTATCTTATCATCAAGACTGTCTTTGGCTGTCAATACTATAACCGGAATCTCACTCTTACTTCGTATATCTGCAAGAACTTCCTCGCCTGTAATTCCCGGTAACATAAGATCTAGTAATACTAATGAATATTTCTGCTCTTTCATATTAAAAAGCAGCTTTGCTTCAGTTCCTGAATATGCCTGTCCACAGGTATAACCTGCACTATTTAGGGCTTCGCAAAGCATATTATTTATATTGGTATCATCTTCTACTATTAATATTCTAGCCATTGTTATTCTCCCCTTGATATTTTGATATTAATTTATATCTGTAAACATTTTACTTTCAAAAGCGACTTTTACTTCATCTAAATCTTCATATTTTCCATCAATAATTTTTAGTATATCTCGCTTCTAATTTTCTAAGTCCTCATTAAATATCAATCCAGTTTTAAAATATTTCTAAAAAATTCCAAAAATCCATCTTCAACTGCCACCTGTTCTAGCTTTTCTTCCGGCAAATCATAATAATATCTATTAGTTTTTATATCTAAAGATATACTATCTAGTGGAAAACCTTTTTTTCTAACTGTGCTATGTGGCTTATCTGTTATAATGAATTTTTCACTTTCCATAGACGGTGACATTGCTTCATATATGTGTTCATCATCCGCCACAAAACAAATTGCATTTCTATATCTAGCCACCAAATTTCCGTAATTCTTTGCTAAGCCTGTATAATAATCTATCATCTCATCATCTGACAGACACTTTCCATTTACATTACGAACATGTACACCAGGCTGAATCTCATCTGGAACATTATCAAAGTATAATCCTGAATCGCACGAAAATACCGGAATATGAAAAGCTTTATAATATGCTATTGCTTTTAATCTTGCATTTTCAAGTGGAGACTTACCAGTCTCTGCTACCTTTGGAATAACTTTGCCATCTATTCTTAAATCATCTAATCCTATTAATTCTATGTTTAATTGTCTAAGTCTGCTTTGCATTGCAGATAATTTAGCCGGATTTCCAGTTCCGAATAGTAATTTCATTTTGTGAACCTCTCCTATCTATTATAACCATTTCTTATAAATGGGAAATTTTTCTTATATATTATTCTATTATACATTACTTTTTCCATAAATAAAGGCAAAATAGATTGCTTTAACTATTTCATATTTTCAAAAAGTACATTTGTTCTATGTATGGCAATCTCTGCACTTGCAAAAATTGCATTAAATATAATTAAAATAATCTGCACTAATAAAAGAAATCCTACAAATTTTCATTTATATATTCAATATAAGGTTTCTTATTAACTTCTGTGCTATGTTCCAAATACCATTTTAGACTATCTCTCAATCCATCTTCTAATGATATGGTCTTTGGATATATTTTGTTTTGACGTGATACATCCAGATAATACTCATAGTTGTAAAAGCTAAAATAATTTCTCTGTTCAACCTCCTCGTAAACATTTACAAATTCTGGTATTTTTCCTAAGCTTTCATAGCATTTTGTTACCCAATCTTTAATAGAAACTGCTTCAGCATTACCAACATTTAAAATATGTTCTTTTGGATTTTCTTTAATTATTGTCTCCATCAGTCTGCATAAATCTTTCACATGAAAGAATTGTAATTTCATACTGCCATCTTGAGGTAAATAAAATTTTCTGTCCGCCAATGCGCAATCAAATACAAATGCCTCTCTATACACATTATTCATTGGCCCGTATAGATAAGGTGGCCTTAATATATACGCATCTTTCACTCTTTCAAGTAATGCCTTCTCAGCCGCTATTTTATTAGTTCCATATACACCCCAAAACTTATTTTCTGATTTTTCTGATTCTTCCAGAAATGGCTGGACACCATATTCCGGATAAACAGCACTTGAACTAATCATAATATACTTATCAAAAGAACCTAATTCTTTAACAAAATCAATTATATCTTTATCATTATAAGCCGTTATATCCGCCACAACATCAAAGAATGTGTCCTTCAATACTCCATTCAAATTATGTCTATCACCTTCAATGAGTTTTACTCCCTGAACTTGTGGCTTAGAATTTCTATTAAGTACAAAGACTTCATAATCTGCATTTACAAAATATTCTGCCACATATTTACTTACAAAAGTTGTTCCACCTGTTACTAATATCTTTTTCATAAAAGTCTCCTTCATATCAAAACCATCTGATGTTCTGTCAAATTCCACCTTAATATTCTCTATCATCGACTAGTTCTTTAAATCTTCTAATGAAATCTAACAGAAAAATCAAGCAGCCAACATATCACTTTACTAAATAGACACTTAATCTATTTTATTTTTGATACTAAAATAATAAAATAGATTTCTCTTTATGTCACGCAACGCTTGCAAAAACGGGCGCAACGGTAACAATTGCGTTTTTGTCATTAAAGAAAAACAGGAATTTACAAGGTCTTTGTTTTCTCGTTATTTTATTCATTCCCCAGGCTAAAGATTTTTGCCTTTTGAGGATAAATGTGATTGCCTTGGGATGATTGCGAATACTGTCTGAAATCATCATTTTGAACTGTATCAGCTAATGTGTTCAAAGAGTCATTACATATATTTGGCATGGATTCCATTCATCCCACAACGTCGGAAATACCTCAAATTCTTTGAATCCAAGCGACTGATAAAAACGATTAGTAGCATCATATTCTGCGTAACGTCCCATTTGTACAGTCTTAACCTGAATAAACGAATATCCCGCTTGCTTGGCCTTTTCTCTTGCATGTTCAAATAGTTTTCGTCCAATCCCTTTTCTGTGATAATCTTTCAATACTCCCATAACGCAGAGTTCAACAGTTTCTTTACCTGTTTCTTTAAGGCAAAGAAAACCTATCGGTTTTTCCAAATCATACGCTGCAAAGAATGGTTGATCAGCACTTTCTTTTATATACTGTTCTCTAGCTTCTGAAATTCCAAACCAATCAGGAAGTGCTTCAAGTATTGTTCTTGAAATCATCTGCTTCTCTGTTGGTTCCTCTACGTTAATAATTCTTATGCCTGCATCCCCAAGCTTATCATTATCACCTTCAAAGCGATATACTAAATTATAGCTGTCGGGAACATCGTCATCAATGTAGCCGGTATCAACAAATCCAGCTTTTCTATACACATGTATTGCTTGTGCATCTTCCATTTTTACACAGACTTCCACACAATCATATTTCTGTTCCATCTTAAGGCTATCAAGAATAAGTTTAAGTGCTTCTAATCCATATCCTTTGCCTTGGTAATTCTTATCAATCATAAACTGCTGCAATTCATAACATGCCGGTTCATCATCCATATCCCTTACCATAGCAAGCCCCACAGGGATTCCATCTGCAACAATTCCAATCACATTTGCATGGGAATTGCGATAAACATATCCTCTTGCCAAGATACCGATATTGCTTGCCAGATAGTGTTTTTGATTTTCATCAACGGATAGTCTGGCAAAGTCCATCCAGTTTTCTTCATTTAATTCAATTAAGCTAACCATTTTTTTATTCTCCGATTTTTTATTGGAGGGTCAAATTTCGTGGACCTCCATACACGACTAATTTTCTTCATAAAAAGCCACGCCTTTTTCTTTTATTTACTATTGTAAAAGAAGTTATAATACTCAAAATATCAACCTCTCTGACAACCTTATCAAGCTGCAATTTACATATTTTTCATACAATAGTCGTCTATTGTTTTATATATTCTGTCCATCCCTTATAAATGGTTTCTTGATTTCTTTACTTAACAACTGATTGTATGCTTCTACCTTACGAAATGTATTTCCTAACATTTCTCGATTCCTATATTCTCTAATAGCTTCCATATCAAACTCTGCATATAAAATTCCCTCTGTTTTATCATCAGCCAGCAAAACTGTGTTATCAACACATTTCCCATTTCTATCCCAGCAGATTGGACTAAATGCACAGGAACATCCAGCATTATCTCCATTCGGATTTGCCATCGCAACTGCAACCATATTTTCATATGCTCTTGTAGAAAGCGCTCTGATTCTCGGTTGCATAGAACCACAATCATTGGGTACGAGAATAACTTCTGCACCTTTTAGCATCAGTATTCTTGCACTTTCCGGATACTCTCTGTCATAGCAAATCATTATGCCTAATTTTATTCCCTCAAAATCGCACACCTTAAACTCTTTTCCTGCTTCAACATTTCTTTCATCTGCAAAGTCGCAAGTATGCACCTTAGAGTATTTCATTAATATATTGCCCGATTTATTAATAACAAAGGCTGAGTTTTGTGGTTGCTTATTGCCTTTTGTAAAAGCAGTAAGTACCACACCTATTTTATATTTTTTAGCATTTTCACATATTTTAGCAATTCTTATATCATCATCTGCAATACTTTTTTCATATGACATAGGCAAATCATATCCTGTAATAAAACATTCCGGTAGCAATAGAATATCTGCATGGTTCTCCGAAGCCTCTTTCATTGCCATAATGATGCTTTCAATATTTTTATCTATTTGTGCATTAATTGCATGCTTTTGTAGTATGGCAACCTTGAACATTCACTTTCCCTCCTATAGATAATTCAAAATGTCAGATAAGTTATTAACTTCAATATCACCTTTTTTATTTCTCCTGTATAATGATATCGCATGTTCATAAATTTGTTGCGAAGTTAGACTAGATAATTCAGCTATTTTTTTCATCCTATCTTCATAAACGCTACTTTCATCAACCAGCGTCGAACCAACATCAAAAAATAACCATTTTATTTCATCCTTCTTAGGCAAAAATCCTCTTTGTCTCGCTTCTTCTAGCAGTTTTGGTTGAATTTCCGGATATGTCCAATTAAGCGGCAGTTCATTCATAATTGCTATTTTCTCTATCTCACTATGTAAATTTTTTTCAAACGTATGTATCTCCGCGAAAAATAACTTTCCAAAAACATCCTTGTATTGATAACTTGTATCTTTTCCACTCATTATTTTTCGTTTCACACATTTTTAGTACCAATCCAGTACCATTGCTATATTGTCATTATTGTGTGTAGTTCTGGTGGCTTGCAGGTTTGTTTACTATTCACAGAATAATATTCTGTTGGTTTGCTTGTCCACCTATGAAAATTATAATCTCCAGCCAATATTTCTGCAAGAAAAAGTTTCGTGGTACTAATCGTTAGTACCACGATTGTTTTCTATGTACTGAGCAAAATCAATTACCTTTGCTGGCTTTCTCTTAGCAGCAATCCCTAATCGTTCCATGTCTAATTTAAAAAGTTCACTAGGATATCCATACGCATCAAATCCCTCTGGCTGGCAGATATCTCTGTTCAGATACTCACTAAGTTCCCATTGATACTTTGCTTCTTTCTCCAGCTTCTTACCAAAATACTGTATAGCCTGTCTGCCAGTTCTGCCTGCTTATTTGGGTATAAATGTGAATAAGTATTTAACGTCGTTTCTATCTTTTCATGTCTCAGCCGCGCTACTATTGCCAATGGCTGAAATCCAAGCTCCACCAGAAGCGATGCATGTGTTTCACATTCTAAAGGATAATTCTAGGACACACAACAATTTATCAATACAACCGGCTTATCTGTAAAAACGATAAAAGGACAAAAATGCTATGAAACTTATATATGCAACATATAACCAACACTGCAACAGTATAGATATAACCACTTTTGATAATATGCTTTTACGAATCGACTGTAATAATGTTATAATCGTGTTTATCAGTTTCTAAAAAATGTGAAAGACCAAAACCCAGATTTTAAATATCTATTTGTTCCAGAGTTACACAAAAGCAAACGCTGGCACTTTCATGGTATTGGTGTAAATTGTGATAAATTAAAATTTGAAAATAGTGGCATTGTTAAAAATGGGAAAGAAATATATAACAACAATAAGCGTAGTTTCAAATATGGTTTTACTACTGCCACCAAAATAGAAAGCACCGAAAAAGTGAGCAACTACATTACAAAGTACATAACCAAAGAACTAATTACCATGTCAAAAGGACAGCACCGCTATTTGTACAGCAAGAACCTAGCCAAGCCACAAAGTGAAACGCTATTTGAAGAAGATTTAAAATTTATGGAGTTGCTTCTTTCCAAGAATAAAGACCTTGTGAAGATTAAAAAGGTAAAAGATGAAGAGTGTGGAATTGAAACGACTTACATCACGATTAAAAAGACAGAATAAAATTTGATTGCTCATGTTAGAATGTGTGATATAATAAATAAGAATAAATTTACTTTTGGAGTTTTAAAGCTATGGGGATTGAATATAGAAAAGCCACAATAAACGATTTGGAGGTATTAACAGAAACAAGAATAGAAGTATTAAGAGTGGCCAACCGCTTAAAAGATAACGTTGATATGAGTGAAGTGAGAAGACAATCAGAAGAATATTATATTTCTGCTTTGAATAATGATACCCATGTTGCGTATTTGGTCTATGACGAAGAAAAGATTATTGGGACTGGTGGGATTAGTTATTTTCAAGTAATGCCAACATACCATAATCCAACAGGAAGAAAAGCGTATATTATGAATATGTATACTAATCCAGAATATCGAAGAAAAGGAATTGCTTTAAAAACATTGGATTTATTAGTTGAAGACGCAAAAGCAAAAGGGATAACCGCCATTTCACTTGAAGCAACAGATATGGGAAAACCTCTATATGAAAAATATGGTTTTGTAAAAATGAATGATGAAATGGAGTTGCCAAACTAACATACTAGAATTTGGGGAGATAATATATGATAAAGGTAAAAATTACGATTACGGATAGCAAATGTAGATGTGGCTATTTTAAAAAAGGGCAAGAGTTTGTAGTTGAAGATATATGTCCGCCAATATGTCATGAATTATGGAATAATATTTATCCACTTGTTTATGCTTTACAAAACGGAGCAGAGTTAGATTATGGAGATACACGTGCTAAGATGTTTGATGTAAAATGTCCAGATGAAGGCAGAGTAACTATTCATGGGGAAGTTATCGAAGAATAGGTCTGCGGAAGTTTGTTACACTTTTGTTACACTTGGAGATGATGTGCTGAAAAGCCCCTTTCTATCGTATTTTTTGAGGAACAAATTCATTGAGAACCACACCCAATTCGCAGTGTGCTTTGAACGCTCTTGCCATTGACAACCCTATAGAATATGCTCGGTTGGCTTTGACATGTGAGATGCAGGCATGGGTGGATGCTGAAGATTGTTTAGATGTTTGGTAAATCAATCGTGAAAATTTTAGATGAATTAAGGATGAATATGTGGCAGAATAACCCATATGGTAGCCTTGTTCAAGAGACTATCAAATCGGAATTTGTAGGATTAGTAAATCTCGATTTTGGAAAATACAAGAATGTGTCTCATTATGGTTTTAATGCGGTTTGTAAGGAGAAACAATATGATTGGGTTTGTTATATGGTCACTTTTTGGAGTGTTTATAATTGGATTAGGAATAAAAGATATGTTTTCTAAGAATCCCGTTGGATTCTGGGCTAATACCGAAACAATAAAAGTAAAAGATGTGAAAGGTTACAATCGTGCGAGCGGACTATTGTTTATAATCTATGGAATCATTTTTGTTATATTAGGAATTCCGCTGTTAGAAGGTCAAAATACACCATACGTTCTGTTGTCGGTTATTGGTGTGATGGTGGAAACAATTGTAATTATGGCTGCTTATAGTTTAGTTATCGTTAAAAAGTATGAAGAGAAGTAAATAACTTCAAGTTTGTAACGAAGGTATTTGCGATGAAAGGAATTAAGATTGAGTTATTGGGGATTGCAATAATACCTTTAGGAATTGCTGTGACAACAAATAATTTTTGGGGATATGTCCTAGGTGTCCTTGGATTTGGCGTCGCTGTAGTTGGCTGTTTTCTAAAAGATAATCACTGATAACTTCTTGTTTGAAAAATTGAGAAAACGTAATATTGAACAAAAAAGAAATGCACAGTTCTTAGCTTATCGTGAACTGTGCATTTTTGTAAATAAATACTTTTAATTAGCCGATTACGGCATCCTCTGCTGTAAAATGTTCCAGAGAATTTTCTTTTACCTGAATGCAGATATAAGTAATTCCAGAAATATCGGATGCAAAAAACTGACGCTTTGCAGCAGGTGCGATTTTTAGCCAGTCTCCAGTTGAAAGGCTAATTTCTTCTCCATCAATTATGGCTTTGCCGTTACCTGAAAGAATTCCATAGATTTCTTCATTTTCTTTATGAGAATGAACAAATGGGACATTTGCTCCTGCAGGTAGTTCGTTTAAACTGATTTCTGCACCTGTTAAAGACAACTTTTCATGCAACTCAATTCGGTTTTCCTTTCCAATAGTTGTTTTTGTGTAATTTGCCATAATAATACCTCCATAGTTAATTTGTAGTTTCTGGTTGCTTGGTATTAGTATAGTGTGAGACACATACAAAAACAAGTACGCACCTTTTTGTAACTGTACACTCAAAAATGAATGTGTTACAATAGACTCGGAGGTGAGAATTATGCGAGCAAAAGAAGAATTACCGGAATGCCCAGTTGCAACAGCAGTATCTCTTATCGGAGGAAAATGGAAACTGCTGATTTTACGTAACTTGAAAGAGCGTCCATGGAGATTCAATGAGCTACAACGAAGTATAGATGGTATTTCACAAAAGGTTTTGACAGATAGTTTAAGACAAATGATGAGTGATGGGCTGGCATATCGCCACGATTACCATGAGCAGCCACCGAGAGTTGAATACGGCTTAACGGAACTCGGAACAAAAATGCTCCCAATTGTTAATTCACTTGCTGACTTTGGTAACTACTATAAATCAGTTATTGAACAGAATTAAGGACGTTAGTATTTGAAAAGCTTGAACAATTCCAGTTTGGAGAATTGAAAAAACAGAATTTACCTATTAGGACATATAAACTCTTGACAACGAGGCTCCTATATAGTATGTTTTTAATAAACTACTATATAGGAGCTTTTGTATGGAAATGAATGGAGGATTTCTTGTCACCAAAATAAAACAGCTTGGAGACCGGATTTTCGAGAAGATTCTCAGTGAAAAGAATATTGATGCGTTTAATGGAGCCCAGGGGCGTATTCTTTATGTGCTGTGGCAGAAGGATGGTATTTCAATCAGGTCACTCTCGA
>SAMEA104315435__coassemble_497_pt1 | contig 52808 bp, 53 predicted proteins | sample SAMEA104315435__metabat2_low_PE_020 | metagenome-assembled genome bin SAMEA104315435 (sample SAMEA104315435) | gut metagenome | biome: Monkey gut; feature: monkey-associated habitat; material: faeces | place: China | collected 2013
ACTTAATATCACTTACAGGTACATCTTCAATTGTCTGTATTGAACCTAGTGAAATTGCATATTTTTCATTACCAACTTCAACCATAAGTGCCTGTATGATAGCAAGTGTAAGTGGAAGTCTTATAATGAATGTACTTCCTTCACCGTATGTTGTCTTAACTTCAACATCACCACCAAGTGCCTCTATCTTAGTCTTAACAACATCAAGTCCTACACCTCGTCCGGATACATCTGATATCTTCTCTGCTGTTGAGAAACTAGGTTTGAATAATAAGTCTACAATTTCTTTATCAGACATTCCTTCTGCCTGTTCCGGTGTAATTGTTCCTTTTTCTATTGCTTTATTTCTTACTTTTTCAATATCAATACCGTTACCGTCATCTCTTACTTCAATAACAACATTGTTACCATCCTGATATGCATCTAAGAAGATTGAACCAACTTCAGGTTTTCCTCTCTCTGCTCTTATCTCTGCACTCTCAAGTCCATGGTCTGCTGAGTTTCTTAACAGATGCATAAGTGGATCACCAATCTCATCAATAACTGTTCTGTCAAGTTCTGTATCTTCACCACTCATATACAGTTCCATTTTTTTATTAAGTTTTTTACTTAAGTCACGAATCATTCTAGGGAAACGATTAACAACACTTTCAATAGGAACCATTCGTACTTTCATTACTGATTCATGAAGGTTAGTTGTTACTCTTTCAAGATATTCTATCTGTTCATTAAAGCCCTGTGTATTATGTGCGCTGTCTGATGCACTTACTGATACAAGACCATTCTTGGCTATAATAAGCTCACTGACAAGATTCATTAATACATCAAGCTTTTCTATATCAACTCTGACTGAACGGTTAACAACAGGTTTTGATGTAGCAGGCTTTCCTGTCTGTGCTGTCTTTGCTGCAGGCTTTGTCTCTTTAGCCTGTGTTGCAGCAGGTTTTGTCTCTTCATGCTTTTCTTCTGCTTTTTCTTCTCCTTCAACTTTAACTGTCTTAGGATCTATTACAACTCCTTCAGCTGATTTTATCTCTGATACTTCTTTTATCTTTGCAAGTACATCTTCAAGCTTTTCTGATGTGATAAAAAATACTGAGAAGTCAAAGTCAAATTTTTCATCTTCAATATCCTGTGTTGATGGAACTGATTTTACAATCTCGCCACATTCTTCAAGAGCTTTAAATACTAAAAATGCTCTTGCTGCTTTTAGTACACATGTCTCATCTACATGCACAACTATTGAATAGACATTCAAACCTTTTTCCGTTGCTTCGTCAAATGCGTGTTTTTCATATTCTGATACTACTATATTAGAAAGATCAACTGCCTGTTTATCTTCTTTTGCAGGTTCTTTCTCTTTTGCAGGTTCTGAATCAGATACCATAGGATCTCCATCTTCTTTACCTGTAAGTGTGTCATTAAGTTCTTTTATAATAGCTTCATTATCTTCAGTTCCTTCATCTGCTGTCTCCTGGATAATACTAATATATCCTTCAATAGCATCAAGACACTGAAACAATACGTCTACCATTCCGGCTGTTACTTTAAGTTTACCATTACGAACTTCTGAGAATACATTCTCCATGTCATGAGTAAGTCGCTGCATTCGCTTAAAGCCCATGGTTCCCGCCATACCTTTTAGAGAATGTGCTGCCCTGAATATCTCATTAATTGTGTCTGTGTTCTCAGGTTCCTTTTCCAAAATAAGAATCTGTTCATTCAGATTCTGTAAATGTTCTTTAGATTCATCTAAAAAAATCTCCAAATACTGACTAATATCCATTTAACGTACCCCCACGTTCTTAGTTATTGAACCGGCAATCTCACCTAATGCTCTAACTTCATTAGAAAGACCGGCTTCTGCAACATTTTTTGGCATTCCATAAACTACACATGTTTCTTCATTCTGGGATATTACATATACATTCTTGCTTTTTTTAAGCTGCTTTATTCCTGATGTTCCATCTGCTCCCATTCCCGTAAGAACAACACAGGTTATATCATCAAAACCTGATTCCGTCAAAGATTCGTACATAATATCTGCGCATGGTTTCAATCCGCCTCTTGCAGGCTCATCAGTTATGACTATCTTATGAAGTGAACCTGATTTTGCAATTCTCATCTGTGATCCACCAGGTGCTATGTATACACACCCCTTTTCAATAACATCTCCATGAGCCGCCTCTTTAACTTTTACCTTGCTAAGGTCGTTAAGTCTTGATGCTAATGATGCTGTAAATCCTTTTGGCATATGCTGTACAAGTACAACAGCCGCATCAAGATTAGCCGGCAGATAAGGAATAACATCCTGCAGTGATTTTGGTCCTCCTGTTGATGTTGCAAGAGCAACTATCTTATTTTGGTTACTCTTAACTCCTCTATATGATTCTGCCTTAAAAGCTCCCGGAGCTGTCCTTGGTCTTTGAAGTGATGATATTCGTGCCGTCTGTTCAGTACTCTTCGTTGTGTCACGAGGTCTTTCTCTGTATGTAGTATATGTCTTAGTTCTGTTAGACGATGATGAAGCGACTTCTATTATCGACAAAAGCTTCTCTTTAAACGAATCACTTTTTGTCTCGATGAAGTTCTCTGGTTTTGTAACAAAGTCGAACGCCCCAAGTTCAAGTGCTTTTATCGTCTCTTTTGCATCTTTTTTAGCAACAGTACTAACTACTATAATTGTCTGTCGGATTCGTCTCTTTTGTAACTGTTCTAACAATTCAAGTCCATTCATCTTTGGCATATTAATATCCAGAAGAATTACGTCATATTTGTTAGGATTTGCAACAATAAGGTCGAAACCTTCAAGACCATTCGAAGCTATATCAGCAACCTCATAACGAATATCTGACTTTATTATATCAGATATTACTCTTCTCATGAGTGCAGAATCATCAATTATAAGAAGTTTTTTAGACATTTTACATCACGCCTTTCTATTTTTCCGTTTTTTTCTCTCTTCTTCGAATATATATTTGATAATTATCTCTCTTTCATTACCATTTATTGTCATATATTCCATTCTGTGTTCATAAAACCCTGATCTATTTATAACAGACACTGAAGTCAAAATATTACCAACTATTCCAATATTATATTCTATTCCAAGGTAGTTAACTGTCAAAATACAATAAAGTTGTACACCAGGTTCAAGCTGTTCTTTCGACACAAATTTCATTCCACCACCACTTATATCGACAGTTGTTCCGTTTACATAATTTTTTTCTTCCATTGTTCCTGAAATAATACCATTTTGCTCATATTCTTCATATTCTTCTTCTGAAAACGGTTTATATTTTATGTCTAAAAGTGTCTCCATTCTATAATATTGCCTTCTCTGATGCTTTTCTGGCTCTGAGAGTAATTCAATTTCAAACAGATATACATTATTCTCCTTATATCTATCTGATATAACTGCTTTGCACCTGTACATTCCAAGCGTTGAATACAGATACAGTTCAAATCTCGTTCCTGTTGCAAGCAATACCAGTTTGTTATTATGTATAGGCATTGCACAAACTAATCTGTCATTACTTATAATGTCATATATTTTACTTGGATAGGATACATCTGCGTCCTCAAGCCTTGCTTTTTTAATTACTATATCTATTCTGTTTCCAACTGACACGACCTTTGAAAGCATATCCTCACCTCCTGTATCTGTTAATAATTAATTCTAATAACCTCTTTTTGTCATAAAATACTTAGAGAACAGAATCTCCATTCTATTGTTATTTTGTGACTCTTTCACTTCTCCTGATAACCTTTGTGCCACTCTCTTATATGAACGTGAAGCTAATGATTCCGGATATTCTATCGTAACCGGAACCTGTTTCATTATTGCTTTTGGTATATGATTATCATAAGGTATATATCCGAGATAACTTAACTTAATCTTAAGAAATCTCTCAGTTACTGAATTCAGTTTTTCATATATAAGATTGCCTTCTTTTTCACTATTTGCTTTATTACATAATACTTTTATATCAGCATTATCTTTATTATAATTCTCATTAATTGAAAGTGTCTTCACAAGTGCATACGCATCTGTTATTGACGTAGGTTCAGGTGTTGTTATCAGTACAATCTCATTACTTGGAATCAGAAAATCAACAACTGCATCCGATATCCCTGCGCCTGTATCAATCATAAGAATGTCACATGCTTCTTCTAACTCTTTTATTCTATTTAAGATAAGCATTCTCTCGTGACTATCTACATTTAACAGTTTGACTATTGCTGAACCACCTGAGATAAACCCTACATTCTCATATCCTTTAGTTATAACTTCACTGAGTTTCTTTCCTTTAAATAAAAAATCCGAGATAGTATATTGTGGATATATTCCAAACATTACTTCTATATTAGATAGTCCAAAGTCGGTATCAAGTATGATAACTTTCTTGCCCATTCTGCTAAAGTTAATCGCCATATTAAGAGCAATACCAGTCTTTCCTGCACCGCCTTTTCCACTTGTGACTGCAATAATCTTACAGCCTGTTTTGCTGTCTGTTTTATCTTTAATAAGGGTTCTTAATCTCTCAGCCTGATCCATACTATTCATTTCCTCCAAGTAACTGTTTTGCTATTGCCTGTGCATCAAGCTTCTTAATATCTTCCGGAACGTTCTGTCCAAAAGTAGTATAAGCTACCGGAAGTTTTGAATACATAACTATGTTAAGAATATCTCCAACGCACCCAGTCTCATCAAGTTTTGTAAATATAAGTCTTAACTCACCAAGTGCTTTATGAACTTCTATTATACTTCGCATATCCTTTAACCTGGTTGTCGCACTAAGTACAAGGAATGGAATAAGTTCTGTCTCTGTATCTGACTGCTTAATCGCATTATATAAATCAAGAAGTTCATTACACTGATCAAGATTCTTATGTGAACGCCCTGCTGTATCTACAAGTATCAGATCATAATCTGCGAACTCATCTATAGCTTCTTTCATCTCAAGTGGCGTATATACAACTTTTATAGGAACGCTCAGAATACTTGCATACGTTGTAAGCTGTTCTACTGCTGCTATTCTATATGTATCTGATGTTATAAGAGCTACTCTTGCCTGATTGGTAAGTTTAAAAGTTGAAGCTATCTTTGCAATTGTTGTAGTCTTTCCTACACCTGTCGGTCCCGCAAAAAAAGCTACAACCGGTTTATCTTTGTTAAGAATTATATTCTCTGGTTCTCCTAGTTTTAATACAATCTTCTGATATACCGCAGCTAATATACTGTCAATAACTGTCTCTTTCTTAAGAGAAGTTCCAACTTCACTAATTATCTGTTCAGCATATTCAGGTGTTACTTCATTTTCTACAAGAACTTTTCTGATTAATGATAAATACTTTTCGTTTTTATTTTCTGTTTTCACCACTTTATCCTCTGCCACACTCTCTGGTTCTTCTTTTTTGTCTAAAGTTTCTACATTCTTAACCGTTTTATCTTCCTCAAGTCTGCTCCTTAACATATTATGCAGACTATCAAGCTTTTCTTCTATGGCATCTACTTTATCACTATCTGCCTCCTGAATAACAAATTTCTTCTCATTAGAAGTGTTTTCTTCCTTTTTCTCCTCCACAGCTGCGGTAATCTCGACAAAATCTTTCTTAAACATTCGAAATACGCCTCTTTGCTTCATGGTCTTAATATTAAGAACCACTGCATCAGGTCCAAGTTCATCCTTTGCCAATAATATCGCATCATTTTCTGTCGCACCTTGAAATTTCTTAACTATCATTTATGCTGTCACCATCCCCACTGATTGTAATTCTACGTCTGATTCAATCTCATTATATGAGACTACAATTAAATCTTTAAAATAATCTCCTGTAAGTTTTTTAAAGTACATTCTTACTATTGGAGAAGTTATTACTATTGGTACTTTTCCAAGGTTCTCAAGCTTTTGAGTCTCGGTCTCTACTGATTTTATAATCTTTTGTGTCTTCTCAGGATCTAATGCAAGATATGCCCCCTGTTCTGTCTGTTTAACACTCGACATAATATCCTGCTCTACCTGTGGATCAAGCGTAACAACGCTTACTGTCTCATTACTTGTAAAATATTTACTTGATATTGCTCTCTTTAGGCTCTGTCTTGCATATTCAGTAAGTACATCTGTATCTCTTGTAATCGCTGCATGATCCGCAAGTGTCTCAAATATTGTTACAAGGTCTCTTATTGATATTCCCTCACTTAAAAGATTCTGCAATACTTTTTGAATCTCACCAATACTCATAAGTTTTGGCACAAGTTCATCAATAAGTGCCTGATTTTTCTCTTTTACATTATTAATAAGATTAGATACATCCTGTCTTGTAAGAAGTTCTGCAATATTGCTTCTTATAACTTCTGTCAGATGTGTTGCGATTATTGAAGGTGGATCAACAACTGTATAACCAAGTGACTCTGCTCTCTCTCTCTGACTCTCTGTAATCCATATTGCCGGAAGATGGAATGATGGTTCAACAGTTGGAATACCTGTTATCTCTTCTTCAACGAATCCCGGATTCATCGCCATATAATGGTCAAACAAAATCTCACCTTCACTTACCTGTACTCCCTTAATCTTAATTACATACTGATTAGGATTAAGCTGAATATTATCTCGTAATCTGATAATCGGAACAACTGTACCAAGTTCAAGTGCTATCTGTCTTCTTATCATTACAACTCTGTCAAGAAGATCTCCTCCCTGATTAACATCTGCAAGCGGAAGTATTCCATATCCAAATTCAAGTTCAATAGGATCAACTGATAAAAGTGATACAACATTCTCAGGTCTTCGAATCTCATTAGCTTCTTCTTCCTCATTATCCTGTGCTTCACTCTCAATTGCCGCAATAGCCTGACTCTTATTAACAAGTACTCCACAAAATATAATAAGACCGCCAAGAGGAAGAAATACCATAAGTGGAAGAGGTGTAACAACACCCAGGAATATCATAGCACCACCTACAACAAACATAACTTTAGGTATGCTGAATACTTCCTGCACAACTGTATCTCCAAGTTCTTCCTTGTTGCCAGCCTTTGTAACAAGAATACCTGTTGATAATGAAATTACAAGTGACGGTATCTGGCTTACAAGGCCATCACCAATTGTTAATATAGTAAATTTCTCGATTGCTTCATTAGCTGAAAGCCCCATGCTTGTCATTCCCATTATAATACCGCCGATAATGTTAACTGCTGTGATAATTACACCTGCTGTAGCATCACCTTTTACAAACTTGGTAGCACCATCCATAGAACCAAAGAATGCTGATTCCTGCTGTATCTTCTCTCGTCTTCTCTTTGCTTCTGCATCGTCAATAGCACCGGTATTAAGATCTGCATCAATCGCCATCTGTTTACCAGGCATAGCATCAAGTGTAAATCTTGCCGTTACTTCCGCAACTCGTTCAGAACCTTTGTTGATAACAACAAACTGAACTATTATGAGAATAAGGAATATTACTACGCCAATTACCATATTATTGCCACCAACGAACTGACCAAATGCAAGAACTACTTTACCAGGATCACCCGTTGATAAAATAAGTCTTGTTGATGATACATTCAATGATATTCTAAATATTGTTGTAAATAACAATAATGTAGGGAATGAAGACATATTAAGTACTTCTTTTGAATAAAGTACATTAAAAAGAATCATAAGTGCTATACCAAGATTAATGGCAAGCATAATATCAAGCATCCATGATGGAATAGGAATGATAAGAAAACATACTGCTGCAAGCAGATATATACCAAGTGCCAGATCTGTTTTTCTAAGATTGAATTTATCCATATGCATTCGCCCTCCTTTCCCCAGGTTACTTATTCTTAATCTTGTATACATATGCTAATACCTCTGCAACTGCCTGATATAATTCAGGTGGTATCTGTGCTCCTACATCAACATTGAAATAGAGCATCCTTGCAAGAGGTTTATTTTCAACTATCTCTACATCTGCTTCACGGGCTTTATCTTTAATCTTCTGTGCCAGATAATCTTCACCTTTTGCTACTACAACAGGTGCATTGCCATTATCCGGATCATATCTTAAGGCAACCGCAAAATGTGTAGGGTTCGTAATAACTACATCAGCTGTAGGAACTGCCTGCATCATTCTTCTGTTAGAAGCTTCCTGCATTCTTCTCCTAATCTGACCTTTAATCTGAGGATCACCCTCTGTATTCTTATATTCGTCTTTGATCTCCTGTTTTGTCATCATCATCTCTTTATGATGTTTTCTCTTCTGATATACAAAATCAGTTATACCAATCACAAGATAAAACATTGAAATCTTAAGACCAAGCGTAATGACCATATCGCCAATCGCTTCTATCGCCTGATTAAGAGATATATTATATAATCCCTTAATCATCATAAGTTTATCTTTAATTGTTGTATATACAAGTGCCATTATTATAATAATAAGAGCAATTGATTTGGCTGTTTCAACAAGTGTTCTCATTGAAAACATTCTCTTAAATCCATTAATCGGACTTATTTTACTAAGCTTAGGCATCATCGGTTTGGCTGTCACTTTCCACTTTACCTGAACCAAATTACCTATAAATGCGATCGCAAAACCTACTGCAAATATCGGAAGTATAATAATCGCCATCTTAAGTGTAAGAGTCCTTATTACCGTCATGCTTGTCTTAACTGTAAGTAATCCGTAATAATCATCCAGTATCTTAGGAATCATTCCATATACATAATTAAATATCTGCATACACTTTTCACCAAGTGTTCCGGCATATACTTTAAGTAATAAGAACAAGCCTATAAGCTCTATTGACTGTACCAGATCCTTACTCTTTGCAACCTGACCTTCTTTTCTGGCATCATCAAGCTTTTTACTCGTTGGTTCTTCTGTCTTCTCGCCACCCGGTCCATCTTTTGCAAAGAACTGTATATTCATAGGAACTAACAGTTTATAATGCAATATATCACTGGCTTTAATATTATTCTTATGTAAAATATCTTCTCTTACATCTGCTTCATCTTCCATACTAGTGCATTCCCTCTACTGTAAAAATAATCATCTTTTTAATCTGGTCAAATATAAAATCAGATATTACAGGCAACATTCCCGCCATAGCAAGTAATATTATAAGTCCGGCAAGAACTTTTAACTGTAAACCTATTACAAACATATTCATCTGTGGTGCTATCTTAGCAAGTATCCCAAGTATTGAATTAACAAGAAGAATTGTTGCAAATACCGGAAGAGCTATACGGAAACCTATCAAAAAATAATTAGCCGCAAAATCTATAAGATGTTCATAAAGTGAAGCTCTTATTATAAGCCCGCCAACTGGTATAACCTGATATGTATCCACTATTGCCTTTATAAGATATTGATGCATATCCGTAACAAGAAACATTGCCATAACAAGATAATAATATAGATTACCTGTTACAGATATATTAATTCCTGTTGCCGGATCAAGTAGCGTTGCCATTGCAAAACCCATATCCATATCTACAAAGTTACCTGCAAAATATATAACCTGCACACAGATATTACTAATCAACCCAAGAAGCATTCCAACTACTGCTTCTTCTATTACAAAAGTAGCATATTCTATAACGCCTGAATACTCGACCTTTGTATCCTGTGTCACTTGAAATACAAGAAAACTTACAACAACCGCCATAAGTATCTTAATTCTCTTAGGAACTGTCTTAGCTCCAAAAAAAGGTGCTGTACCAATGAAACTTAATATTCTTACCAGCAGCAGTAAAAAATACTCCAGGTCATATAATGTAAATGAATAATTCATACATTACTTCCCCACATATGCCCCAAAGTCAGTCCACAAATGATTAATCAAAGTAATAATATTATTAAGCATCCATGAGCCAAATATCATCAATCCAATAAATACACATATTACCTTAGGTACAAATGTAAGTGTCTGTTCCTGAATTGATGTAATAGTCTGAAAAAGACTTATAATCAGACCAACTACTAACGAGATTATAAGTAAGGGTGCTGCTGTTTTGATTATTGTCCATAATACTTCCCTTGTTATATCAATAACTAACTGTTCTGTCATCTAACTGCCCCCATTCATTAGTGAAAACTCTTTACAAGACTGCCAATAACAAGGTTCCATCCATCTGCTAATACAAACAACAGTATCTTAAATGGTAAAGAAACTGTCGTTGGCGGCAGCATCATCATACCCATCGACATAAGTGTTGATGCGACTACCATATCAATCACAATAAATGGCAGATATATAAGGAATCCAATAATAAATGCAGTTCTTAATTCACTTATCATAAATGCTGGTATAAGAACCGTTGTAGGAATCTCATTATACGATTCAACTGAATCAATATCAGCCATATCAAGGAAAAGATTAAGATCTTTTGCTCTCGTATTGTCAAACATAAATTCTCTTACTGGGTCTAATCCTGTCTCTATCGCCTGTTCAGTTGTAATAGTCCCCGCCTCAAGCGGTTTTATCGCTTCTGTATTAATCTGGGAAAAAACCGGCGACATAATAAAAAATGTTAAAAATAAAGAAAGACCCACCAATACCTGGTTAGGTGGTGCTGTCTGCGTTCCTATCGCCGTTCGGATAAAATGCATCACTATTACAATTCTTGTAAATGAAGTTACCATTATAAGAATTGAAGGTGCAAGTGATATGACTGTTAAAAGAAGGAGTATCTGTAAAGTACTCGTAAGGCTGTTGCCTTTTGAACCTGTATTAATATCGATAGATAATCCAGCGCCGGAGTCATTAGTCTCATTCTCCGAATCAGTCGCTGTCTCACCTGTTGCCCCTCCTAATATATCAGTTATTACATTGGTTAACCCATCATCCGTTACGCCAGTTTCAGACGCATACGCATCACCAACAGTTGCCAGAAAAAGAACGAGAACTGTTGACATTAAACATATCATTTTAGAAATTAGTCTTAATATTTTGTGTTTTTTTACCATCGTTCTATCATCCTGTCTATTTCTTTAATTTAACATCTTTGAATTTGTTTAGTATCTCTTTAAAATTATCATTTTTCTGGTCATTCTCCTGCAATACAAGTTCCTGTGCATCAAGTTCGCCTATAGTTGTAATGGTATCCTTGCATACCGCAATAAGAAAATATTTACTGCCAACCTGGACTATCTGCAGGAACTTGTTATTGCTGATTCTCATTGACTCAATCAACTTAATATTGCCCTGAGTCATCTGATTCTTCTGGTAATTTCCAACTAACCGGGTTGTCAGATAAGTTATCCCTAACACAATAATAAATACTATTATTGCACCGATTAGCTGGAGAATACTATCAAACGAATATACAAGTTCTGCACTAATCATCATATTAATTAACCAATTACTTTCTTAACTGCTTCAAGAACTCTGTCCGGCTGGAAAGGTTTTACTATGAAATCCTTAGCTCCTGACTGAATTGACTCTATAACCATTGCCTGCTGCCCCATCGCTGAGCACATAATAATCTTAGCTCCCGGATCACTTTCTTTGATTTTTTTAAGTGCCTGAATTCCATCCATCTCAGGCATTGTGATGTCCATGAGTACAAGGTCTGGTTTTGTCTCTGCATATTTTTCAACTGCTTTTGCTCCATTCTCTGCCTCGCCAACGATGTTATATCCATTCTTACTCAGGATATCCTTAATCATCATTCTCATAAAAGCTGCATCATCACAAACTAATATGTTCTTTGCCATAATATCTCTCCTATCGTGTTATAATTTCAACTTTCATAGTACTTATTATACTACATTTGGTACTAAATTCCTATATTTTTCTTTTAATTTTTTTAATTATTTTACAATTTCCGTTATTCTAACGCCAAAACTCTCCTCAATAACAACTACTTCGCCCTTTGCAACATACTTGCCATTGACAAGAACATCGACTGTTTCACCTGCTATTTTATTAAGTTCGACAATCGTACCTGGTGCAAATTCAAGAATCTCTTTTATAGATTTGCTTGTTCTTCCAAGTTCTACTACAACTTCAAGAGGAACATCCATAATAAGACCTATATTCTCCTGCTGCTGAAGTGGTGATGTACCTGCGTTAAATGATTGGAACTGTGCCTGCTGTACATTGACATCTCCCATCGGCATATATGGATTACCCATATAAGGTGCTCCCATATAAGGATTCATCATAGGCTGTCCCATCTGTGGCTGTCCACCCATAGGCATCTGTCCCATCTGTGGATTCATCTGTGGCTGTGCCATCTGCTGACTCTGAGCAGGCGCCGGTGCTGGTTCCGGTGTAGGAGCCGGTGCTGGTGCTGGAGCCGGTGCTGGTTCCGGTGCCGCTGATTCCTGACTTCCAGTAAATACTTCAAACAGACTCTTTGCAAAATCAAGAGGATAAAGCTGCATAATCTCACTATCTACCAAATCACCAATGACCATACGGAATGCAACCTTAACAAACTTGCTATTAAGAAATTCCGGTATTCCGTCACCTATATCTTCATTAAGATCCACTACTGATGCAACCGGTGGACTAATATCAATCTTTTTCTTTAACATTGAAGAAAGTGATGTCGCTGCTGAACCCATCATCTGGTTCATTGCTTCTCCAATGGCACTTAAGTGAAGTTCACCAATAGGTTCATCACTTGCCTGACCAATACCACCCATCATAAGATCTGTGATTATCTTAACATCACGTTCTCTAAGTACTAATACATTATTACCTTCTATACCTTCTCTATAATTAATCTGAAGAAATACGCAAGGTCTGTCATAAGAAGATGCTAATTCCTCCCAATTAGTTACAGATACTTTTGGTGTCGTAATTGTTACTTTCTGATTAACAAGAGAATACAATGTTGTAGCGGCAGTTCCCATACTAATGTTAGATATCTCACCGACAGCGTCTTTCTCTTCTTCAGACAATTCATCTGAAACTCCAGCCGAATCAGAAGATGATGAGTCTGCGCCACCATTAAGTAATGCATTTATCTCTTCTTGTGATAGCATACCATCCATTTTCTCTACTCCTCTCTGATTATTGATGTAAGTCGTACAGCGTAATTATCGTCATAAGAACCTGGTAACGCAACAAATTTACGAATATTTCCTACGAAAATATCTAATTCGCTTCCGACATCTTTATCCAGTTTAATAATGTCTCCTGGCTGAAGATTAACAAAATCACTAACTGCAATACTGCTTTTACCAAGAACAGCTTTAACCGGAATCTGAGCCTTACTGATAATCGACTCAATAGCTTCCTCATAATTGGTATCATCTTTCTCCTGCATAGTTGAGAACCAATATTTGGTATTCAGTTTATCCATTACAGGTTCAAGACACATAAATGGGAGACAGACATTCATAAGTCCTTCAACTTCTCCAACTTTAATATTAACTGTTATAATCGCAATCATCTCTGAAGGTGATATAATCTGTGCAAACTGTGAATTAGTCTCTATTTTCTCAAGTCGTGGCTCAATTGCCACAACATTCTTCCATGGTTCTCTCAAAAGATCAATCCATATATTATACACTCTTTCGATTATTGTTAATTCAATCTCTGAAAATTCTCTCGTCTTATCAAGTGGCTTTCCCTGACCACCAAGCATCCTGTCTACGATTGCAAAGCCAAGATTTGAATCAAGCTCCATAACTATATTGCCTTTTAATGGTGAAAAATTAACAACACCAAGTATTACGGGATTGGCAAGTGCATTAGAGAATTCTGAATATGCAACCGCCTCTGAATTCATAACTTCAACCTGAACTGCTTTTCTAAGATAAGCCGGAAGTGTTGTTGATAACAGTCTTCCAAAATGTTCAAATATAATCTCAAGCGTTCTTAAATGCTCCTTCGAGAACTTTGCCGGTCTTGCAAAGTCATAATTTTTAACTTGCTGCGCTTTTGTATCATTCATTTCTTCAACATCAAGTTCACCTTTGCTGAGAGCTGCCAGCAAATCATCAATCTCATTTTGCGATAAGACCTCGCCCATTCGTCCTCACCTCCATTGTCTCAAGTTCTAACTTCTGTGCTTATAACTTTTAAGCTTACTGTAATGTAAAGCTCTTAAATGTTACTTTATAAATCATATCAGAACCATCAAACAGCTCATTTTTGATCTGTGATAACAGTTCATCTAAGAATGCCTGATTATTAGCTACAAGTTCTTCCTTAGTATATGTAGAAGCAACCTGTATTACCTTATCCTGAATAAGACTCATTGCTGATGTTACAAGAGTATTCTTCTTAGCATAATCTTCTGAATTCTTATTAAGTGACAAGGTTATTACTACTACCATATAATGGTCTTTGCCATCTGTACTTGGCTTTAAGTTTACTGTCATTGCATTACCATCACTTGCAGTAACATCCACAGTTGCAATCTGGTCAATTGCAAGACCTGTCTCTTCTTCTTTACCACCGGCTTCAAGATCTACCATCTCACATATTTTATCAATAAGATTGTTCGTCTTCTTCATTGATGGAATAACTGCAAAGGCGAGAATACTTGTCATAACAAGATTAATAATGACAAATGCCAGTATTAATACGTTTAATATACTTTTCTTCATAAGCCTCTCCTATCTTTTAATTTGAATATTCATTATAGACTTTGATTTCAACCCTACGATTTAAACGTCTGCCTTCAACAGTATCGTTTGATGCAATAGGTACATATTCACCACGTCCTGAATATTTTATATAATAAGGATCAAATCCCTTATCGGCAATTAAATATCTGGCAACACTAAGTGCTCTAACTGATGATAATTCCATATTATCAGCAAAATGGCTATTAGCTATCGGCACATTATCAGTATGTCCTTCAATCTCTATAATTCTCTCATTGTATTTAGTAAGAATTACTGCAATCTTATCAAGCAGTGGTACTGCTTCAGGTTTTAATGATGCACTTCCTGAATCAAATAAAAATCCACCTTTTAATGTCAATGTTACACCCTGTGAATCAAATTCAACGCCAACTTCTTCACCTATATTCTGGCTGTCAACTTCTTTTTGAATCTCGTCTGCCATACTCTCAGATGCTTCTACCTTCTGTTTCTTTACTTCTTCCCATTCATCAGATTCCGTTGCATCTTCTGTTATCTCATTCATACCTATATCTGTATAAAACTCACTTAATTCATTGAGTTCACTTACACCGTTAGAGATTAACATTCCATCACCAACAGCTGTTGCCCCTCCTGACATTATGCTAAAACTGGCTGCAAGAGATGCTGCAATTTCCTGAAACTTTTCTTCTTCAACTGTAGACATTGAGAAAAGCAATACAAAGAAACAAAGAAGTAGATTCATAAGATCACTAAATGTTGACATCCATGCTGCTGCACCTTTAGGTGCGTCTTCCTGTTTCTTTCTAGCCAACGTTCTCACCTCCGCCTTCTTCTTCGCCTTCACCATTTTCCATAGATTCACGCTGCTTTGGTGACAAGAATGATTTCAGTTTTTCTTCAATTACTCGTGGGTTTTCACCAGCCTGTATTGATAAAAGACCTTCTATCATAACTTCCTTTACCATAACTTCAGCTTCATTATTAGCTTTTAATTTAGCTGCGATAGGTGTACCTATCCAGTTAGCAAGCATTGAACCATATAATGTTGTTAAAAGAGCAACCGCCATATTAGGACCGATCGTTGATGAATCTTCAAGGTTCTTTAACATATTAACAAGTCCAATCAGTGTACCGATCATACCCCAGGCAGGACCCATAGCAGCTATATTCTCCCAAAATGCTATGTATTTCTTATGTCTTCCTTCTACACATGTTAACTCTGTTTCCAGAATTGCTCTTACAAGATCAGGATCTGTTCCATCGACTACAAGAAGAATACCTTTTTTAAGGAACTTATCTTCTATTCCACTTGCTGCATCTTCAAGTGCAAGAAGACCTTCTTTTCTTGCAACATTAGACAGATTGATTATATTACTTATAGTCTCATTCTCATTATTCTTAACACCTTTTATTGCAAGTGTTATACTCTTAAGACCAGATATATAATCATTCATTGAATACATCGCAAGAACTGATGCGAATGTACCACCGATTGTAATAAGTATTGATGCCGGATCGATGAAGTTACCAAGAGCGGCAAAACCAAGATCACCGGATACAATACCGAATATAACCATACCAAAACATACTATCAAACCAATTATTGTAGCTAAATCCACTTAAAACACCTTCCCGTCTTTTTTATCTATCTGAATTTTGATTGTTTTCTATACTTTTAACAAATTTGAAAATATTTCTTTTTTATATGCAATTACTTTGTTTTTTATATCTTCCTTACTCTCTTTTACTATAAGTTTTTTACCTGTAGTCAGTGTGACTACTGTATCCGGCGTCTCTTCCACCATCTCTATAAGTTCTGTGTTAATTAAAAATCTGGTATCATTAAATCGTGTTAATTCAACCATAGGCACCCCCAATTCTCCTCACTTATGCAAGGCTCATAGTTCATATTAATGCCGTATAACGACATTCTCTCTTATTCTTATATAGACTGTTACCTGTAAGTTATCACTAACAGGTAACAGTCACATTATTAAACTTATGTTACGTTTCGGCATATTTGCATAAGATTTGAATATCTTTTTTACAATTATTAACATCTAAGTGTTATAAACTGTATGTATTATGCCTATAGGTATGTCTATTATCTATCCTGCATCCTGTCTATATATCTTATTATTCTAACTTATCCATTCGACTTACTTACTACATCAGTGTGGATTATCTCTTAAGATTAGTAAGTTCTTCTATCATCGTATCTGATACCGTGATAATTCTTGAGTTAGCCTGGAAACCACGCTGTGTTGTAATCATCTCTGTGAACTCTGTTGATAAGTCTACGTTAGACATCTCAAGTACACCTGTTGTAATTGAACCACCACCTGCTGATACATCTTCACCAATTCCATCGAATGTTCCTGAGTTCATTGTTGTCTGATACATTGTATTACCAACTGCTTCAAGACCTGCCGGATTATCGAATGTTGCTACTGCTATCTGACCTATACATACGTTATCACCATTACTATATGCTGCGATGATACGTCCATCAGTCTGAACACCAACACCTGTCATTTTACCAACTGCTTTACCATCACTGCTTGAATGTGTACTTGTCTCTGTTGCTACTGATGTAAGTCCTGAGAAATCAAAGCTGATTGTCTGTTTATCACGTCCTGCAATATTTGCACCTTGCCAGTTAATATCCAAATCAACCGGATCTGCTGGTGCTGTAACTGTTCCTTTATTAGCATCAAAAGTTAATGTTGTCTGTGTTGTTGGCAATGCTGCCGAATAATCTGTACCATCCGTTGACTTTAATGTTGTTGGTGTAATGGTATATTGATTCGCTGTTGTTGTCTTTGCTACATTGAATGTTAATAAGTACTGCTGACCTACTGAATCATATATCTGTGCAGACATTGTAATTCCACCTGTATATCCTGTTATATTACCTGTAGCATCTTTTGTCGCTACAAAGCTTGAATCACTCGCATTAATATTACCTGTGAATGATGTCTTCTCTGTCTTTCCAGGAGCTGTCTGTAACTTGTCTGCTGTCTTAATAGTAAGTTTTGATACTGTATCTTTTATTACATTACCATCTTTATCTGCCTGCCATCCCATTACATTGTATCCATCTCCGTTAACTAAGTTACCTGCGGCATCTGTTGTGAATGCACCGGCTCTTGTGAAGTAGTTAACACCTGCTTTGTTAACGATGAAGAATCCGTCACCTGACAATTTCATATCGAATGGGTTATCTGTTCTTTGTGAACCACCTTCACTTGTTATATTCTTAGAGATTGAACCAAGACTTACACCAAGACCTATCTGCTTAGCATTCTGTCCACCTGTTCCAGTTGTCTCATTAGGACCTGAAGCACTCTGTGTTGTCTGATAGAATACATCCTTGAATGTAACTGTGCTTGATTTGAAACCAACTGTATTAACATTGGCAATATTGTTACCTATAACATCCATCTTTGTCTGGTGTACTTTTAATCCAGAAACACCAGAATATAATGATCTCATCATAATAAAACGCCCTCCTGTTATCTTAGGGGCTGATAATTATATATATTCTGATCTCATCCATCATTCAGAGATCTAAGCTTCCTTATCGGTCCAGCTTCTTATATAATTACTGCTCCATCAATATTAGTATATATATTCTCTGTATCTTTTGTATTATCCATTGCTGTTATAACTGTATTGCTTTTTGTATTAACTATAAATGCGTAGTTATCTAAGAGTACCAGTGATTCTTTGATTCCCTTCCTGTAAGCCTGTAAGGTTCCATCCTCTAATCTTTTAAGCTGTTCACCGGATAAACTAATATTACGCTCGTTAAGTCTTGCATCTGCATGTTTGGAGAATTTTAGTGTTGTATTCTCTCTGCTACTCTTTAACTCATCCAAGACTTCGTTAAAAGTCATGCCAGATTCGTTGACATTAACATCCGTTGTATTAATTTTTCTATTATTCAGGTATTGACTTGTCACCTGCTCGATGGAAGGGAAATTAGTATTATTAATCATATATAATGCCTCCATCTTTTATAAGACTATTAGAATTTATCTTTTATCTTATCCCAATAATCACTGTCAATTACTGTATCAAGGTCTTTAACATCATACTCTTTGCCATTAATTCCGAGATATGTAATACCTTCTTCTGATACTACATAATCAACTTTACCTGCTATATATCCTGTCTCACCATCTGCTGTCTGAGTCTTCATAATAACCTGCTTGCCTACAAGTTCTGTTGCGTGATTCTGCTGTAATGTATCACCCATATTCTGCATCTCTTCTACCTGTGAGAATGTTGCAAGCTGTGCTATATAATCTGTATTAGATGATGGTTCAAGCGGATCCTGATATTGCATCTCTGCTACAAGAAGCTGTAAAAAGGCATCTTTATCAAGTGAATTAGCAGTTGATGACTTTGTTGATGATATTGAATTCTTAGTATTAGTTGTATTAGATATTACTCCATTACTATCAACCGGTGCTATAATTGCCATATCTTATCACTCCTTTATATTTTTGTTTTATACAAAATAGTTAACTTTTGTATTATCAAGTTCTAATGGATTACGTCTTCGTATCTCTTCAGTACTTAGTTCTACTCCATCGCCTTCTCCTGTGATTCTCTCACCATTTTCATCAAATATTATCTTTGATGTCTTGTCTTTTTTACTCTCATCAGCTTCATGTCCTCGTTCATTCTGTTCAAGATTCTGCTCTAAGTTATGACTTGCTACTGCTACTTCTACAGATTCAACTTTGATTCCCTGATTATTAAGATTCTCTTTTAGCACTTCTATATTAGCTGCGATTGCATCTTTGGCTGCTTCTGTCTGTGCTGTTATGTTCGCTGTAATCACACCATTTTTAGCTGCTACTGTAAGATTAACTTTACCTAAAGTCTCTGGTGTAAGTGTAAGTTCAATGCTTCCTCCGTTAGAAAGTTCTTTTACTTTGGCTGATTCAAGTATCTGATTAATTATATCTAAAGATGTCTGTGTACTCTGGTATGTGCTTTTAGTACCTGTTAACATATCCTGTGTCATCACATTGTTAAGGTGGTCTGAAAGATTACTTACAAAATCACCTTTTATGTCATCATTATGTCCATGTCTTTGATTATCTTTACCGGCATCTGAAGAACTCTCATTATCTTTGGCTGTCTTAATCACATTCTTATTTGTATTCTCTATCTCATCCGTCTGTGAATTATTGCCTAATCTATAATCATCATTCTTTTCTGTGCTTAATTCTTCATCATCTGCCTTATCGCTGATTATATGTACTGGTATGTCTGTTATCTCTTTTGCAACATTGTTCTTAATATCTTCTAATGCAGTCTGCACTTTTTCTAATGTATTATCTGTTACATCCATTGTTTTGATATCAAGTTCTGCCAAGAGCCTTTTAAGTTCTTCTTCTGATATTCCAAGTTCATCTGCACCTTGTGTAAGAATATCCTTAATATTATCCATTACATTACCAAACAGATTAGTCATATTCTCATCTGTTATTAATGCCATCTCATCTGTTCCTGTAAGTTCTGTAAGTATTTCTTTTACTTTTGCTGGATTGAATAAGTCTTCTATACTTATATCAAGTTTTTCAAATACCATAGTAATATCTTCTGCTGATACTTCCATGTCATCTGCTATTGTCTGATTAATAGTTGTTAAAAGATTCTGTATTATCTCTGCGAGTTTTGACATAAGTTCTGCATCTTCACTAATGTCTTTTGCAATATCTTTTACATCATCTGTATCTTCAACTATGTCAGTAGGAATTCTATCTTTTGAATCTGCTTTTCTTATTTTATCTGCAATATGATTATTTGTATTATTAATAGATTCGTTAGATGTTACATCAGAAGTGGATTTTATAATATCTTTTGTATTATCTTTATTTGCATTAGTAAGTGTCTGTGTTATCTTGTTGATATTATTATTAGCACTACTATTAGCAGAAGTACTGATATTACCAAGATATCCGGCAAAATCAGTAATATTATTATTACCTTTCTTACTTTGCATAATGTTCTTTTGAATATCATTAGCACTAGTATTCTTTACATTAGATACATTCATTGCCATTCCTCCTTTCTTACTTTTTACATAAAAACTATCTTTTTATATCACTTTGATATAATGTCTGGTTTTTATGCTTCTCTAATGCATTTTTTATTGTACCTGCATGGCAGTTGTACAATATGAATAAACTTATTAATTATTCTTATATAACATATAATCTATAAGCACATTCATATTGCACAACTGCTCTTTTGCAGGATTTAATTCGTAGTATTCTGGATTGGTTCCATAAGTGCTGTTATCTTGGCTGCAAGTAGTGGATCCATCTCGTCTAATATCGCAGCTCGCAAGTCTGTATCAAGATTCCATAATATCTTTTGTACTGTATCAAGATTACCTGTCATCTCTTCAAATACTTTTGCTACTGCTGCCGGATCCATATTGCCATACGTCTCAGCATAATTCTTAATCTTCTCATCATACTGCTGCTGTTCTATTACTTTTTGGTATATCTGTGCAGCATTCTCAGGCTGTATTCCTTCATAGAATTTCTTATATTCATCTATATCGGGAGCTTTATCGTTAAATACAACCTCATTATCAAACTCAGCAACTCTTTGCTGGAAAGCATTTTGATTATCTTCAAACACTTTAAGTCTTGTATTCTCTGATGTAAGATTAGCTATCTGTGCAAGACTGTCTTCATTCTGTGTCTGAAGATTAGCATTCTCAACTTCAAGTTCTTTAATCTTGGCAATCGCCTCATCAAGTGTCTTATATGGGTATGAACTGTCAGCGATATCTTCATCTGTAACCGATTCTGGTAATATCTTGTTAAGAACTGGTACATTCTTAAGTATTGGTGTCATTACATTACTTCCAAAACCGCCAACATCAAGCTTTATTAACATGGCAAATATAGCGAGCCATACAAGAACTACAATAAAACCAATCACTCCCATTAAGACTTTGCTTGATTTTTTTTCTCCATCTTCAATTAATTCTTCATCATTCTTTTTCTTTGCCATTTTTATTCACCCGTCATATCCTTTTTATTAAATCTGTAACTTACAAGTTCGTCTATTTCCTTTTTCTCCTGTTCCTCTAGTTCACGAAGGAAATCATCAAAAGCATGTTCCCTAAGTTTTTCGTATGTCTTTCTGTCAACCATAACGTCATTAAGTTTTATTCTTGCTGCTTCAAGATTTTTCTCTGCAACTCTTACTTCAACATATTGGCGTTTTATTTTTTCTTTAGTAACATCGATTGCTTTTTTGCAATTAACAATTGACAAAACATCAAGGACTGATGATGCAAGCTCTCTGTAATTATCTTCGTACTCATTCTTTTTATTAATAAGAGTTCTAAGCTTATCTTCTTCGTCATCAAGTTTCTTTCTCGCAAGACTATATGTTATCTTTGCCTGATCTTCCATCTGATACTTGATATCAAGAATATTCTGCATCTTATATACGAATTTTGCCATTTTCAATCACCTACTCAGCAAATATTTTTCCAAGAAGCTCTATAACTTCATCAAAAGTATATCTCTCATTAACATCCTGTAAGAGGAATTCGTTAATTGCTTCATTCTTTGAAATCGCATAATCTATACTCTTATTAGAACCACTCTTATATGCTCCAATGTTAATGATATCTTCTGCTTCCTGATATGTAGCAAGCGCATTTTTAAGTTTACCTGCCAATCGTTTGTGTTCAGGTTTTGCTACCTGACTCATTACTCGTGATATACTCTGAAGTACATCTATTGCGGGATAATGATTTTTATTTGCAAGTTTTCTTGACAGCATTATATGTCCATCAAGAATACTTCTTGCCGTATCTGTAATAGGTTCATTAAAATCATCGCCATCTACAAGTACTGTATATAGTCCTGTTATTGAACCTGTGTCTGAAGTTCCTGCTCTTTCAAGAAGTTTTGGCATCTCACTGTATACACTTGGTGGATAACCTCTTGTTACCGGTGGTTCACCGGAAGCAAGTCCTATCTCTCTTTGTGCCATGGAAAATCGTGTGAGTGAATCCATCATAAGTAGTACATCTTTTCCCTGGTCTCTAAAATATTCTGCTATTGCTGTTGCTGTCTTGGCAGCTTTATTACGAATAAGTGCCGGCTTGTCTGATGTTGCAACAACTACCACACTTCTCTTCATTCCTTCTTCACCAAGATCTCGTTCTATGAACTCTCTTACTTCCCTTCCTCGTTCTCCGATAAGTGCGATAACATTAATATCTGCTTTAGTATTTCTTGCAAACATACCAAGAAGTGTACTTTTACCTACACCACTTCCGGCAAATATTCCTATTCTCTGTCCCTTTCCTACTGTTATAAGTCCATCTACTGCTTTTACACCTAATGGAAGAACTTCACTAATTATCGTTCTTGTCATCGGATCCGGTGGCATAGCATCAACCGGATATCTTGTCTCATATTCAAATGTTGAATTATCTATTGGTACTCCAAGTCCGTCAAGAACATTACCTAACATCTGCTCACCTACATTGACTTTAAGGCTTGAGTTAGTATTCTCTACCTGACATCCAAGTCCTATTCCTTCGACATTATCATAAGGCATCAGAAGTATTCTGCTATCTTTGAATCCTACTACTTCCGCTAAAATAAATTGATTAGGATCTTCGTTAGATATTATCCTGCATATATCATTCAGTTTGGCATCAGGTCCAACTGATTCTATTGTAAGTCCAACTATCTTAACAACTTTTCCTAATCTCTTTATATATGACTTATTTATCAAAGTTCTGTATTTTTCTACGTCTATTACATTTGACAAGTTATTCACACCCTTCTTATGTATATGATTATACGCAGCTTAACAGCTTAATATCTTTTATAAGATTCTCGAGTTGAATATCAAGACTGCAATCAAATATACCTACATCTGTCTCAATTATGCACTCATTTCTCTTTAGTGTTACATCTTCGAATATGTCTATGTTAGCACTATTACCACTTGCCGATGCTAAAGCTGTTATTCTCTCTTTATTATCTACAAGAAACTGGTAATCGTCTTTTGATACTCTTATGAGAAAATTGTGACTAAGTTCAACCTGACTCATTACGCTGTCTACAAGTGTAAGTATCATATCTTTTTTATCTTCTGCTATTGTATGTGTTACCTTATCAAATACGTCTACAAGCACATCTACAAGTTCTGGTTCCATCTGTTCTCTTTTGTGCCTGTAATCTTCTTCTAACTGTTTTTCTTTTTCTGTAAGTTCTGACTCCATCTGTTTGACTTTTTCAGTGCCTTCCTTATATCCTTCGTCAAAACCTTCCATTTTGCCATTCTCTCTTGCAAGATCTTTTAGCTTGTCTGCTTCAAGTCTTGCTTCTTTTAATATCTGTTCTGCCTGTTTCTTAGCTTCTTCAATTATGGCATCTGCTTCTTCTTTGAGTTCTTCTTCAGTCTTTATTGGTTCTATTTCTTCTTTTGGTCCTTCGTCTAGCACTTCTACTTGTTTTATATTAAGTCCTGCTACAAATCCCTGTCCTTGCATATGAGTCTTATAATATTCAATCTTCTCATTAACAAGTTCATTGCTGTCTATAATTCTCGCATTTGATTTTTGAATTACATTGTTATATTTTAATAAATTAGACAACTAAATCATCACCTCCACCTCTTGCGACAACGATTTCACCAGCATCTTCAAGTTTTCTAATTATATTAACAATCTTCTGCTGTGCTTCTTCAACATCCTTGATACGAACAGGTCCCATAAAGTCCATATCTTCTTTGATCATTGCGGCAAGACGCTTTGAAAGGTTTCTGAATATAACATTTTGAACTTCTTCATTAGCATTCTTAAGTGCAACTGCAAGTTCATTGTTATCAACGTCTCTAAGTACTCTCTGAATTGCTCTGTCATCAAGTGAAAGAATATCTTCGAATACGAACATCTTCTTTCTGATCTCATCTGCAAGTTCTGGCTCATCAATTTCAAGAGTTTCCATAATATGTTTTTCTGTACTTCTGTCAACTGCATTGAGGATTTCAACGATTGAATCAACACCACCGATGATTGTGTAATCCTGATTAACAAGTGATGAAAGTTTTCTCTCAAGGACTTTCTCTACCTCTTTGATAATGTCTGGTGATGTTCTATCCATCTGGGCAATTCTCTTAGCAACATCTGCCTGTTTTTCAGGTGGAAGTGCTGCAACTACCTGAGATGCCTGTCCTGCTGACAGATATGATAATATAAGTGCTATTGTCTGTGGATGTTCATCCTGTATAAAGTTAAGTAACTGTGACGCATCTGTTTTTCTTAAGAATTCAAATGGTCTTACTTGTAAGCTGGCTGTAAGTTTTGATATAACATCCATTGCTTTATCAATACCAAGTGCCTTTTCAAGAAGGTCTTTTGCGTATGTAATACCGCCTTCTGCAATATACTGCTGTGCGATACATATCTCATAAAATTCATTTAACACTTCATCTTTTAATTTTGGCGATACGCTATTTGTATTAGCTATCTCAAGTGTTAACTGTTCTATCTCTTCTTCTTTAAGATGTTTAAATATTTTTGCTGATTTCTCCGGTCCTAATGTGATTAGCAATATAGCTGCTTTTGCTACCCCATCTAATTCAGTCTTTGCCATATGTTATCACTCCCATCCTTCATTTAGCCAGTTTCGTAATAATAATGCCACTGCTTCCGGATTCTCATCCACAAACTTCTCAATGGCAATTCTTGTATCTGATTTTTCTTGTACATCTATGTTACCAATCTTCTCAGCTTCCTGTGTTGCTGTAAGAAGGTTCTCTACTGATATCTCCGGTTCTTCTTCTGTAACTGCTACTGGTGTTGCTGTCTTAAATACTACAAATCCAAGCATAAGTACTATAAGTACAGCAAGTATTATCTGAATATAGAATGATATCGGTCTTGCACTTGACTGTGCATCCTGGAATACCGGTATCTCATAAGCTAAGAATGATATATTCGCAGTTGGAATACCACATCCCATTGATACAGCATTTATAAGTTCGGCATCTACATCCTGCTTAACTTTATCTCTGTTAGCTACCTTGAATTCATCCCATGTCATATTATCAAGTGCTCCTGATTTTTTAACTTCATCCTCTTTATATAATCTATATGATGTAGCTATCAGTGAGATATTTGAATTATTCCATGTAACAGTTCCTGCTGCTTTATCTGTTGTTGTAACAAGCTGATTTACAAGGTATTTGTACTGTGCAAGCTTATATGTACTATCGCTTGATCCATCAGTTATCATATAATCTGTATCTTCATCATTAGAAGTTGTTCCAGGAACTCCACCTGTTGTAGTTCCTCCTGTCTGGTCTATTGTATATGAACTCTCATAATATCCCTGCTTCATTCCATCTGGTACTGAATAGTTAATCTCTTGTGTATTAACTTTATCAAAATTAACATCAAGATTAGATACTATCTTAACATCATCATATATCTCCGAACTTAATATAATACTTCTTATATTGTTATTAACAGCTGATTCCATCTCTTCTTTGTATGCCTGATTGCCTGTAGCATTACCAATTGCTGAATTATCGGCATTGCCAGAGAATATCACATTGGCATTGCTGTCAATTACAAATATATTCTCAGTTGTAGCATTACCAACTGCTGTTTTTAAAAGATTACCTATACCTGCCTTAGCACTCTCTTCAAGTGGTGCACTAAGTGTAAGTGTTACTGCAACTGATGTCTCCTCATCGCTTGCAAGTATAGATGTAGTTGTATCAGGAATTGTAAGTTCCACTGTTGCCGCTTTGATATTCTCTATATGGCATAACAGTGTTGCTATTTTTTCTTCCAGATATTTTTTATACTTTCTATTTGTATTCGCCTCAGTTTCACTGAAACCGCCATTTAACGCATCTTCTAGCGTATATCCGGCTGACGGAATATCATTATATCCTAATAACAATTGTGCATCTATCAGATCTTTTTTCTCTACATATATGGTCATTGCACCATCACCGACTTTGTTATTAATCCCATTTTCATCAAGGAGCGTTTTTACTTCTGATGTTTCACTAGTCGTCTCACATTTAGCAAGAAGGGTATATGATGGTCTTGACAATACAAATCCCAATATACTAAGTGATGCAACCAATACCACTGCAACTGCTATTATTATGATTTTTTGTTTCTTCTCATATTTATTCCATATTTCAAGAAGCTGACTCGGTATTTTTTTTAGTCTATCGCCCATTCTGATTCTCCCTTACATTAATTAGTTACTTATAATGCCTTTCTGTTTATATTGATAAATTCATTATCTGATTATATGCTTCAATCACTTTATTCTTAACAGCTACTGTATACTGTAATGATAAGTTGGCTTTATTCTGTGCCGCCTGAAGTGTATGCGTATTAGTATCAAATCCCATTGCAAAGTTCATCTCTGCTTCCTGTGCTGCAATCTGATAATCATTAGTGGTATTAAGCATATCTAATGCTGAATTAAATAAGCTTTGAAAAGAATCATTTTTATTTGGATTAACTGTTGTCTTAGAATTCATATCTGATACAATCTGATTAAAACTATCAAATTGTGTGCCTGATACTGTATTAAATAAACTCATGTCCATCTCCCCCCTTATTCACCAATCTGTAATCCCAGTAATGCGATGCTCTTACTTGCATTAAAAGCTGTTGTATTAGCTTCGTAAGCTCTTGATGCATCTATAAGGTCTGTCATCTCTGTTACTGTATTAACATTAGGATATGATACATAGCCATTCTCATCTGCATCAGGATGTGATGGTTCATATACCATCTTTTCAGGTGTTGTAGTATCTTCTGTTATCTGTGATACTTTTACACCTTTTCCAACTGCTCCGTCTGCTCCCATCTGCACGCTTAATGCCTGTGCAAAAGTTGGATAATTAGCTTTTTCAGCAAATACTACTTCTTTTCTCCTATATGGTGTTCCATCGGATGTCCTTGTTGTATTAACGTTAGCAATATTCTCTGAGATAACGTCCATTCTAAGTCTTTGTGCTGTCATTCCCGATGTGCTAATATTTAATGCATTAAATATTGACATATTACCCTCTCCATTCTTTTATTTTTCTACTGATGTATTATTCTTTTGCGATATAACATTCTATATCAGATATACTCTTAACTTAATACCGACTTAATTCTATCAAATTCAGCTGTCATGCTGTCGGTAAGTGCCTGATATCTAATCTGATTGGATGCAAGTTCTGCCTGCTCTGTTTCCATTGATACATTATTGCCATCCTGTCTGTATGAAAGTGTTGCCATATCTGTATAAGTTGTTGAATTAAGAGTATTAAGATTAAGATTCTTGACTGTCTTATCAAGTGAATTATAATCCGTAGTTCCTGCTTTCGAACCTAACAACGCTGACTGTAGATATGTCTCAAATGTAACATCCTGTCTTTTGTAGTTTGGTGTACTACTGTTTGCCATATTATTTGCAAGTACTTCATTTCTCGTCCAGCTCGCATCAGCCGCCTTATTCAATACATTTATATAGCTAAATACTCCTGAATCAATCATACAAACATCCTCCATATCTTGTTTTTTATGTGATTTCACTTCTCATTTTTTATTTTTATATACACTTTCGATTCAAAACCACTTTTTTCGACCTTAAAAACCCCTAATCTAATTATAAAATAATTATTCTGTTTTTCAAGGTTTTTTTATGTTTTTCTCACACAATTTTGATAAGTTCATCATAATTTGTAGGTTTCATGTCGGTTAAATGTACTAAATTTTGTTTTTCTTTCTAGTACTTTAGTACCTTATGCTGTTACTTTTGTATTATGTTACTTTTATACTTTTTCTATTTCGACAGATGCATCAATTAATTTAATGGAAGTTTTTAAAGAAATTTAATACTTTTTACTATTATGCACGTTTTATAAAATACATATCTCAATTTTATAAAACAAGGTTTTGCAAAACCTCAATCTATTCAAAAATTTTCGCCCTGGTATTGACAAAGAATCAAAATTACACCCTCATTCTGACAGCCGGATATTCATCAGATGCAATTATAACTGATATTGGCAAAGAGCTGACAAAGAGTCGACAAAGAGCTGGCAAAGAGCCTACAAATATGTACAAAAAAGAGCCATACATAATTGCTATGTATGACTCTCTTATTACAGTTTACTTCAAGAATTAATCATTCTCTAATCTCTTTATAAAAGACTGACATATTATATTCTATGAATCTTATCCTGTATATTATTTACTTACTTTTTTGAGTTCATCAAATACTACATCATTAAGAACTTTAATATATGTTCCTTTCATTCCTGATGATCTTGATTCAATAACTCCGGCACTTTCGAACTTACGAAGTGCATTAACAATAACTGATCTTGTAATTCCTACTCTATCTGCAATCTTGCTTGCTACAAGAATTCCTTCATTACCATCAAGTTCCTCAAAGATATGAGTAATTGCTTCTAATTCTGAGAATGATAATGTACTGATTGCAGAACGTACAATATGAACTTTTCTTGATTCTTCTGCACTTTCTTCTTTTACAGATCTCATCATCTCAAGACCAACAACTGCTGTACCATATTCGCTAAGAATAATATCATCTATCTCATACTGACTGTCACATTTGTAGATAAATAATGTTCCAAGTCTTTCTCCGGCAATATCAATAGGAGTGATAATTGCCTGATACTTTCTAATGTCTTCTTCTTCAAATCCTAAAGTTGCTAAATTAACATTTTCTTTTGTAGATAATACACCTAATAGTCTTTCATTGAGCATATGGTCTATATATCCGCCTACTTCATCATCAATAAGTTCTTTGATCTCTTCAACACCTTCACGAATGCTTACGCCAAGTACTTTTCCTTTCTTACTAATGACAAGAATGTTTGATTCCAAAATATCACTCAAAACTTCACAGATATCATTAAATACCACTTTGTGGGAATTGTTATTGTGTAATAATTTGTTGATTTTCCTAGTTTTATCCAATAACTGAACGCTCATTGTTTTCCTCCTTAATATATCAAAAAAGGTTTTTTTATTCCTCTTATGAAATACTAACACACATCAAGGAATTATGCAATAGTTATATACATTTTTTCTTTTTTTTTCACAATTAAAACACAATTGTACTTTTTTACTATATATTGTTTCTTTTGTACTAGTTTCTATGAAATAAGTACTACTTTTTTTCTTCATTATCGGACTTATTACCTACATAACCACACTTCTCATCAGCACACATTACTTTGTTGCCTTTTTCAACCATATAGCCTCCACATACAGGACATTTTTCTTTGTATGGTTTTTGCCATGACATAAAATCACAGTCCGGATAGCCTTCACATCCATAATATCTTCTTCCTTTTTTAGTCTTTCTTATGACTATATCTTTTTGACACTTTGGACATTTTACGCCTATCTTCTCAAGATATGTCTTGGTATTGCGACACTCAGGGAATCCAGGACAGGCTAAAAACTTACCATGTGGTCCATATTTTATAACCATATTTCTTCCACATTCTTCACAGACTACATCTGTAACTTCATCTTCGATATTAACTGTCTCAAGTTCTTTCTCTGCATTTTTAACGGCTTCGTCAAGGTCTGGATAGAAGTTGCTTACTATTGTCTTCCAATCAATTGTTCCTTCTTCGACTTTATCAAGAAGTGATTCCATATTGGCTGTGAAATTAACATCAACTATTGATGGAAATGCCTTCTTCATGATTGTATTGATAGCTTCACCAAGCTCTGTAACATATAATGACTTTTCTTCCTTGATTACATATCTTCTCTGTATAATCGTAGTTATTGTCGGTGCATAAGTACTTGGTCTTCCTATTCCAAGTTCTTCAAGCGTCTTTACAAGTGCAGCTTCTGTATAATGTGCAGGTGGCTGTGTAAAATGCTGTTTTTTATCGAATTCACCCGGTATAAGCTCTGTATCCTTATCTATGCTCTTTACAAGTGCATTGTTCTGCTCTTTTTCTTCGTCTTCCTGTACATATACTGACATAAAGCCTTCAAAATCAAGTTTTGATGTTGATACTGTAAATCTATATCTGTCTGCTGCAATCTTAAGTGATGTTGTCTCATAGACTGCATTAGCCATTCTGCTTGCTGTAAATCTCTTCCAGATAAGCTGGTACAGTCTGAATAGATCTCTTGATAATGATTCTTTTACTTTAACTGGTGTTAATGTAATATCAGTAGGTCTTATAGCTTCATGTGCATCCTGTATCTTCTTACTCTTAGACTTTGTCTGTTCTGTCTCTGATACATATTTTTCACCATATATGTTCGATACATACTCTCTTGCAGCTTTATCTGCTTCTTCTGCTACTCGTGTTGAATCTGTACGAAGATATGTTATAAGAGCTATTGTTCCCATTCCTTCAATATCTATACCTTCATATAACTGCTGTGCAAGTCGCATTGTCTTTTGTGTTGAAAAATTAAGTGTCTTTGATGCTTCCTGCTGCAATGTACTTGTCGTAAATGGAAGTGGTGCTTTTTTTATTCTCTCACCTTTTTTAATATCAGCAACTTTAAATTCTGACTTTTCAACAACTTCTAATATGTCATTCATCTCTTTTTCATTGTTTATTGCAATCTTGCCTTTTTCATCACCATAGAACTTTGCTATTACTGGTTTTTTCTCTCCTTTAGGTGTTATAGGTACATCAAGTGTCCAATACTCCTGTGGAATAAATGAATTAATCTCATCTTCTCTGTCACATATTATCCTAAGTGCAACAGACTGTACTCGTCCGGCACTTAATCCTCTTTTAACTTTACTCCATAGAACAGGGCTTATACTATATCCTACCATTCTGTCAAGTACTCGTCTTGACTGTTGTGCATCAACAAGATTCATATCTATCTTTCTTGCCTGTTTGATAGATGCTTTAACAGCATTCTTAGTAATCTCATTGAATGATATTCTGTGTATATCTTTATCTTCAAGTTTTAGTGCCTTTGACAAATGCCATGATATAGCTTCTCCTTCACGATCAGGGTCAGTTGCGAGATATACTTTGTCTGCTTTCTTTACTTCTTTTCTCAACTTTGCAAGTATATCACCCTTTCCCCTTATAGTTATATACTTTGGTTCAAAGTTGTTCTCAAAATCTATTCCCATCTGACTCTTTGGCAAATCTCTTACATGTCCATTCGATGCTAACACTTCATAATTGGAGCCTAAAAACTTTTTAATTGTCTTCACCTTCGCAGGTGATTCCACTATTACTAGATAATGTGGCATACTCAATCCTCCCAAATCTGTTTCAATTTCAAATCTTAATATAATAATTATTTGATACTTTTCTTACAAGACCCATTACTTCAAGTTCTAAAAGTATTGCTGATACTTCCTTGGCTTTAAGTCCTACATCTTCAATTATATTCTCAATATTCTTTGTTTCTGAATAATCTAAATCAGAATACACCATTTTTTTATGGCTTTCAAGAGGAATATTATTTTTTTTGTTTTTATCTGCTTCACTTACCGGCTTATAACCCCCGTCTAATCCCAGTTCTTCTATAAGTTCTTCAATAGATGTGACAAGCCCTGCTCCACTTTTTACAAGTTTTAGACATCCATAACTTAGTGGATCTGTCATACGCCCCGGAACTGCATATACGTCTTTTCCTTGTTCAAGTGCCTGATCTACAGTTATAAGTGAACCGCTTTTCTTTCTCGCTTCAACTACTATCACTGCATCAGATATGCCACTTATTATACGATTTCTCATAGGAAAGTTGCCTTTTATCGGCCGCACACCCGGTGCATATTCTGATATAATTCCGCCATGATTGATGAGTTCTTCATACAATTCTATATTCTCTGTCGGATAACATATATCAGGTCCACATCCAAATACTGCAAATGTATCTGTCTGCCCTTTTAATGCACCTATATGGCTGAATGTATCTATTCCTCTTGCAAAGCCGCTTATAACCTGTCCGCCTGCATCAGAAACTGCTTTTCCTATAGTCTTTGCCATATATATTCCATAATCTGTACAATTTCTCGCACCAACTATTGCTATGCTTTTTCTGGTATTGTCGATTATTTTTCCTTTACAGTATATGCCAAAGGGATGGTCATATACCTGCTTTAATTTTTCTGGATATTCTTTTTCTTCTATATTAATGAAGCTGATTCCCAAATCTTTCATATTTTCGAATGACTTCTCCAATTTCTTAATATCTTTGCTCAAAATAATATTGGTCACATCATTCTCTGTTATCCTGCTAACCTTTGATAATTCATTAATCTTTGCATTAAATATTGCTTCAACATTTTCAAAATATTCAAGCAGATTTCTCTGTTTTACAATTCCGATTCCACGAATATTGCAAAACCAGTACCATAATAATTCTCTAGTCATAATCGTCCTCTCATCTATCTAATCTTATTATTTTCTACAGGTCTGTAACATGCTGCTTCGCTTATATGCTCTGTCTTAATAATCTCGCTTTCATCAAGATCTGCAATTGTCCTTGCTACTCTTATTATCTTGTAATATGCTCTCGCACTAAGGTTTAGTTTTTCAAAAATATTATCAAGAAACTCTTCTGTTTCTTTTTCCATCTTACAGTATTTTTTAATATCTTTTGAACTTATCTGGGAATTAAAGCTATATGATGTGTTTGTATACCGCTGCTTTTGAATTGCTACAGCTTTCTCGACTCTTTTTCTTATATCTTCTGATGTCTCTTCTTCTGATGAATTATGTCTAAGATCTGTTACTTCTATCTTCGGTGCTTCGACACAGATATCTATTCTGTCCATTATAGGTCCGCTTATTCTATTATAATAGCGTTCTATCTCATTCGGTGTGCAATGACATTTTACTCTGTCAGGATAATATCCGCATCTGCATGGATTCATCGCTGCAACAAGCATTATATCTGCAGGAAATACATAATTACCATTGACTCTTGATATTAATATTGTTCTGTCTTCAAGCGGCTGTCTTAGTGTCTCTATTGTAACCGGTTTGAATTCTGCAAATTCATCAAGGAAAAGCACTCCTTTATGTGCAAGACTTATCTCACCCGGTTTAGGATTAATTCCACCTCCAGACATCGCAGTTGGCGAAGTTGTATGATGTGGTGCTCTGAATGGCCGCTGTGTTATAAGTCCATCAATCGATTCACCAACAGCACTATATATACTTGTAATCTCTAAGCTTTCACTAAGCGTAAGTTTTGGAAGTATTGTCGGAATTCTTCTTGACACCATAGTCTTTCCTGAACCAGGTGGTCCGATTATAAGAAGATTATGCATTCCTGTTGCTGCTATCTCTGCTGCTCTTTTTACTCCTGCCTGACCTATTATGTCTGAAAAATCACCATTGCCAAAATAATCTCTTATACCATCTTCAAACAATCTGTCTGTATTAATAAGTTCCGGTTCTTCAAGTAATGGATTATTAAGTACTTCTACTAACATCTTAAGACTGTCCACACCTATTACACGAACTCCTTCAACAACAGCTCCCTCATTTGCATTCTGCTTTGGAACAAAGCATTTTATTATACCACTTTCCTGTGCCTTTACTGTAACTGGTAATACTCCTTTTACCGGTCGTATCTCGCCATTAAGACTTAATTCACCTAAAAAAAGTGTATCCTTAAGACTTTCCTTTGGCACTATTCCGATTGCACCAAGCAGTGCCACTGCTATTGACAGATCGTACCCTCCTCCTTCTTTTCTCACATCTGCCGGTGATATATTAATTGTAATTCTCGATGGTGGAATTACATATCCTGAATTACGGATAGCAGTTCTCACTCTCTCTTTTGCCTCTCTAACGCCACTTCCAAGACATCCTACCATATCAAATGATGGCAGACCTGTGCTTATGTCAGCTTCTACGTTAATAATCATTGCTTCAACGCCATGTAAAACGCTGCTAAATACACTGCATAACATTATTTTTTTCTCCTGTTCTTTTGTTTTTTATTTTTTTGGAATATTTTTGATTCTTAGATAATGTTGAAATATTTTAGAAAACAGTTTTGGTATAATATTTATTACATATGGTTAATTGTGAACTACCCATCATCTGAAGGTATGGGTTTTATACTCTGGCTTATAAAAATACCTTTGCTATTCTATCATACCACTTCATTCTTAACAAGTATAATTTTATAACTTAGAATAATCATATTTTTTTATCTTACATAATACATATTTTCACAGGTTAAAAACTCTTTTTTGTGACTTAAAGAGAACTTAGGAAATTCTATAATAGAATTTCCTAAATCATACAATTATCGCCCGCTCTTGTATTTTATTTTTTATATTTTTGTTCAAGTAACTCGATTGTCTTCTCCATAAGCTGTGGATCTTTTGCAAAATTAATGGCACTGTCTTTGGTTATCTCTCCTCTTGCATATAAGAGAAGTATTGAATCATCCATTCTTCTCATTCCTGATTTTTTACCATTTTTTATCACATCTTCTATCTTCTCTGACTGGTTAGTCTTAATGAGCGTCTTTATCTCTTTGTTAGCAAACATCATCTCAAATACTGGTATTCTCTTTGTCTTATCTTTAGATGGAATAAGCTGCTGTGATACTATTGCTCTTATTACTGCTGCAAACTGTACTCGCACCTGCTGCTGCTGATTAGTTGGAAACACTTCTATTATTCTCTCAATTGTATCTACTGCTCCAATTGTATATAATGTTGAGAATACAAGATGTCCACTCTCTGCTGCTGTTATCGCAAGAAGAATTGTCTCCGGATCTTTTAATTCTCCAACGAATAGTACATCTGGATCTTCCCTTAATGCCGCTGTAAGTGCTTCGCTATAAGAGCTTGCATCCATACCAATCTCTCTTTGATTAACCATTGAACACTTATGTGTATGAAGATATTCAATAGGATCTTCAATTGTAATAACATGAAGATTACGATTTTCATTAACCATATCTATTATTGATGCAAGAGTTGTCGATTTACCACCACCGGCAGGTCCGGTAATAAGAATGAGTCCTCTGTTTTTCTTATATAACTCTATGGCCTCATTAGGAAGTCCAAGTGATGCCGGCTGTGGAATGTCACTTCCAACAACTCGAAGTGCGGCTGCAATAGAACCTCTTTGCTTAAATACACTTACTCTATATCTTCCTAGTGACGGAATTGCAAAAGAAAAATCAACCTGTCCTTTTTCTTCAAGCTGTTCCTGCTGTTTTTTATTCATAAATTCGCTTATTATCTTTGATGTGTCTTCTGGTAAAAGACAGGGATAACTCATATTGACAAGCGACCCATTTATTCTCATCTTTGGTGGTATTCCTACTGTAATATGTACATCTGATGCATTCTGTTCTTTTGCTGTTCTAAGTAATTCTTCTATTGTTACCATCTCAATCCCCCATTTTTGTTAATACTGTCAGTAATCATCCTATAGTTGCTATTATGCTTCGTGTTCTATTTTTTGAAATTCAATAAAAATACCTGCTTTTATTTCTAATTACCACTTTCATGTATATCTAAACACGTCTTTATATTGTATTATCGAATTTTTTATAAATAATCTAAACAAAAACATTTACAAAAAATAATTGTTTGGGTATTATTAATGTAGATTTTATTTAAAGGAGATTATACTATGGATACTATTGTTAGGTATATTGATGAACTTATGGAAAAAAGTACTCCAGACAGACCTATCTGGAATATTGAAAAGATTCTCCAGGGCATCAAATCAAAATGGAATTATATCGATGGATGCATGATTAAAGCTATCCTTGAGATGTATTCAATTACAGGCGATAAGAAGTATTTTGAATTTGCTGATAATTTTATTGATCACAAAGTAATGGAAGATGGTTCAATTGACGGATATTCTGTTGAGGAACTTAACATTGATAATGTTAATGCCGGCAAGACTTTATTTGAATTATATGACCTTACAGGCAAAGAAAAATACAGAAAAGCTATTGATCTTGTATATAGCCAGATTGGTCAGATGCCAAGAACCAAAGAAGGTAACTTCTGGCACAAGAATATCTATCCTAATCAGGTATGGCTTGATGGTCTATATATGTGTCAGCCATTCTATATGGAATATGAGACACGTTTTAATAATAAAAAGAATTATGATGATATCTTTAATCAATTCTTTAATGTAAACAGACTTATGAGAGATTCTGAGACAGGTCTATACTATCATGCTTATGATTCTTCAAGACAGATGTTCTGGTGTGATACAGTTACAGGACTTAGTCAGAACTTTTGGTTAAGAGCTCTTGGCTGGTATTCAATGGCTCTTCTTGATACACTTGATAAGTGTGATCCTTCTGTTGGTGAACCATACGAGAGACTTAAATCTATCTTCGTAGACCTTATGGATTCACTTTTAAAATATCAGGACGAAAGTGGTATGTGGTATCAGGTTGTTAACCTTGGTAATATGGAGAAGAACTATCTTGAGACAAGTGGAAGTTCAATCCTTGCATATGCTTTATTAAAAGGTGTTCGTCTTGGATTCCTTCCTGAGAGTTATACAGAATATGGCCTCAAAGCATTCAATGGTATATGTGACAAATATCTTACAACTGATGAAGATGGAAGTCTTCACCTTGATGGTATATGTCTTGTTGCCGGACTTGGTGGCAAGCAGATGCGTTCCGGAACATTTGACTATTATATGTCAGAGCCAGTCGTAAAAGATGATGCCAAAGGTGTTGGTCCATTCCTTCTTGCATATACAGAAGTCTTACGTTTAAAAAAATAAAACATATATAGACTATTAACTAGTCATGTATATGTCTACATAAAAGTTCTATAGATAAAAGTTTTTTAGATAAAAGTTCTTTAGGTAAAAGTCTTTTACACAAAAGTTCTTTACATAAAAGTTTTTTATCAAGAGCAATATTAAAAAGGGTTGTCTAATCAAGCAAAAATGCTACAATATATGATTTTTATTCAATAGTTGAATTTTCATATATTGTAGCGATTTTTCTCAATGTGACAAACCCTTTTTTCTAGTTATAATCACTTTTTTTATGTAATTTCAATTATTCATTTTATTTAATTATAACTATTCTTTATTTGTTTTTGATCACTTCTTTTACATAACTTCGATTATGCCTTTTTATTTATTTTTGATAACTTCTTTTACATAACTTCGATTATGCTTTTTATTTAATTTTGACTACATCTTTTCTCCAAAGATCTGTCTTGTATATAGCAAAGAGAATCAATGCTGATATTCCATTACTTACAACTACTGAATACCATATACTCTGAACTCCCATATTAAGTATCTTCTCACAGAAAAACAGTGTAACAAATCTGAATATCCATATTCTTGAAGCATCAACAATCATAGTAACCATTGTATGACCTGAGCCATTAAACAGACCTGATGTCGAATTATATATACCATTAGTAAAACACCAGAATGCCATTATACTTAGGAATTCAGATGCAAGCACTATTACATCATCCTCATGTGCGAACACTTTAACAAATGCTGTTGACACTACAGGTCTTGATAATATCATTCCACATACAAATAAAAATATAACCGATATCACCATTGCTATACGATATGCTTTTCTTGCTCTTTCTTTTTGCTTTGCTCCAATATTCTGTGCTACAATTGTCGAAACCGCTGAACCCATTGCATTAGATGGCAATGTTATAAGGCCATTAATCTTATTTCCTATTCCGTATGCACTTACAGCTGTATCTCCATACTTCAACACATTCTTAGTCATAAGTAAAAATCCAAACTGCATTGTACTGCCACCAATTGCAGTTGGCAGGCCAATTTTTATTATTGACATAAGTTTTTCTCTTTCAAATCTAAATCCCTTAAGATTGATATTCACAGGGTTACTTTTTTTAATAAGAGATAAAAATGCTATAAGTGCACAAGGTACTTTTGATAAAAGAGTAGCTAATGCAGCTCCATGAACGCCCCATTCAAATACCATTATAAAAAGTGGATCGAGTATTATATTAATAATTACACCAACCAGATTAAGGAGCATTGGTCTTACAGTATCTCCCTGTGCCTGATTAACTGCTGTGAACAGATTAATCATAAATAAAAATGGCATATCAAGAATAACTATCTGAAGATATGCTTTTCCTTTGTCAAATACTTCACCTGATGCCCCAAGCCATATAAGTAATGCCGGTGTTGCCACACAACATATTGAAGCACATACTACCGAGAATAGCATTGAACATACAAATATCTGATTTGCCATTCTACATGTATTCTTCATATCGCCAGATCCAAGATACTGTGCTATAAGTATCGCTCCTGCTGTTGTAATTCCCTGACCAAAATTCACTACAATGTTCTGAACCGGTGATACCAGAGTTATTGCTGCAAGAGATGTTTTACCAAGTTTGCCAAGCCAAAATGTATCTGTGAGATTATACATTGTCTGAATAAAGCTATTAAGAACTACAGGTATTGCAAGCACTAATATTGCTGTAACAATATTTCCACTAAGAATCAATTCTCTGTTCTTTTTCTTATCCAATGATATTTTCATAATTATCCACCCTTGTTTTCCTTTTCTTTAGTTGTCTATAATTAATCGCAAAACTTTTAAATGACTCCAATTATATAAGTTTCGCAACTATCCATAGCTTTTGGTTTTTTAATTGCTTACTTTATCTGGATTTTATATTACAACATTTTTTCAGTGTTTTCTACTAATTAAGTGTTTATTTTATCATTTTTACAGTTTTGTTGTCATTACTTTGAATCAGAGTTTTATTTGAGTATTCCTTTAGAAAGTTTTGTTATTGCTTTTTTCTCTATTCTACTGACATAACTACGTGATATTCCAAGCTTTGCTGCTGTTTCACGCTGTGTTATCTCTTCATATCCACCAAGTCCATATCTCATCTCAAGTATCGTCTTCTCTCTATCTGTAAGAACCCTATTCATCAATTCTTCTAATCTGTTAAGTGTATTAGCTTCTTCTATTTTTTCTATAATATCATCATCAAAAGTCTCAAATACATCTAACAGATTAATCTCATTGCCTTCTTTATCAATACCAATCGGACCATATATTGATACATCTCTTGATCGCTTTTTGTTATTACGAAAATACATAAGTATCTCATTCTCTATACACTTTGCTGCATAAGTTGCAAAGCGGTTACCTTTATCACAATCAAAAGAATTGACTGCCTTTATAAGCCCTATGGTTCCAGTCTGAATCAGGTCTTCAAATTGATCCTCGGGGTAGGAATATTTTTTAACTATATGTGCAACAAGCCTCATATTTTTCTCTATGAGTATTCTTTTTGCCTCAATATCTCCTTTTTTAAAACTTCTGAGATAATGCATTTCCTCTGCTCTAGTAAGGGGCTTTGGAAAAGTCTTCAAAAAACACTCCTACTTTTCAAATATAATCTTACTATATAATATGCCTTATCTTAACTTATGTTACTATTATCTTCAATAATAAAAAAATACCACGATTAATGAACCTCTATACCTACATTCCTGCTTAATATCTATATGATACATATCAATATGTCTGTCAGATGTTCACTAATCATGGTATTCTTATATACGCTGTCATTGTATATTATTATTCTGTTATAAATTATGTATGCCATTGTACATTATCATTCTGTATAAATTATATATGTCATTGTGCATTATCATTCTGTTATAATATTATGTATGTCATTGTGCATTATTATATACTATTTTGTATTTACTCGCCTGCTTCTCTTCTCTGTACAAGAATTGCTGCACATAATCCAAGGAATGCTCCTAAGAATGCCGCTGCGAATACTGCTGCTTTCTGTGCAAAAGGCACCTTTGCCGGCTTTTCAATCTCTGCGCATGGAACATGATGTGGTGGCAATGGTGGAATATTGTTATCAAACTGTGTTTCCTGTTTTTTTATAAACATACTGTTATCCTCCATTTCTTGCAGTCACTACTGCTATAATAATCTACTCAATTATTTATCGTCAGTCCATACACATTATTTTATACTTTATTAATTTAATTTTAATATTGTTATATTTATATTATATACTAGATGTCGGGGGCAAACGCCCCGACTTTGATGCTATTATTCTTTATGCTATTATTCTTTATGCTATTATTATACTACAGCTTATATTCTCTATTATTCCATATTAACTATACTAATTAATATTACGCTTCTTCACGTCTTCTTATAATATCAAACTTATCAAGTTCCATACCAAAATCTACATATATTACCTGTTTTGGATGTGGTGCTGATTCCTGAGTTATTCCTTCTTCATCACGAATTGACTTAACAACAGTTGTTATATTTCTTCCATCAGGCTTCATAATCTCAACTTCTTCACCTACTGAGAACTTATTACGCTGTTCAAGTCTGTAACCCCATTCATTTCGTTCACCGGCAATTCCAAGATATGTATAATTCTTATTATATGTGTTAGAATCATATATCTGTGTCTCACTTGTTGGTTTACCAAAGAAGAAGCCTGTTGTAAACTGTCTATATGTACATTTTGCAATCTCTTCTTTATAAAAGTCAATTCTGCTTCTATAATATTCTTCACTCTTCTTGCAATCATCAATAGCCATTCTGTAAGTTCTAGCAACCGTAGCAACGTACAATGCTGTCTTCATTCGTCCTTCTATCTTAAGACTATCTATACCTGACGCTAATATCTCTGGTATATATTCAATCATACACAGATCTTTTGAATTGAATATATAAGTTCCTCTCTCATTCTCGTATACTGGAAGATATTCACCCGGTCTTGATTCTTCCATTACTGCATATTTCCATCTGCAAGGATGTGTGCATGCTCCCTGATTGGCATCACGTCCTGTAAAATAATTACTAAGAAGGCATCTTCCTGAATATGATATACACATAGCTCCATGAATGAATGTCTCTATCTCAAGATCATCCGGAATATTATGTCTTATCTCTTTTATCTCTTCAAGTGATAATTCTCTCGCAGATACAACTCTCTTAGCTCCCTGTTTATACCAAAAATTATATGTAGCATAGTTAGTATTATTGGCCTGTGTACTAATATGCAATTCCATATCAGGTAATTCTTCTCTTGCTATAGTGAACATTCCCGGATCTGATATTATAAGAGCATCTGGAGCTACATCCTTAAGTTCCCTAAAATACTGTCTTGCTCCTTCAAGATCTCCATTATGTGCCAGAATATTAGCTGTTACATATACTTTTACACCATGTTCATGTGCAAACTGTATACCTTCTTTCATATCTTCTAGTGAAAAATTTTTTGCATTTGCTCTAAGCCCAAATACTTCTCCACCTATATATACAGCATCTGCTCCATATATTACAGCTACTTTAAGTACTTCCAGACTGCTTGCTGGTATTAATAATTCAGGATGTCTCATTATTCTTTCTTCCTTTCAAAATTCCTAACTTCCAGATAATTACATTAATATTTCCTATCAATTATCATATTTTAACTTTACATTTAGTATATATTGATCTTCAATTATAATAGTTTTATATCTAATATATCACTTCACTCTTACACTAAGAGTTATTCCATCACCTATAGGTACTATACTTGTCTCTAGTTCTTCCATATGTGTTAGTGTATATAGATAATCTCTCATTCTTGTATGAATCGTACGATTACGTCTTACAACAGCATATCTCGACTCAACAATATCACCTTCTTGCAATACATTATCTGATATAAGAAGTCCTCCAACAGATAATAAGCGCATTACTTCAGGTAAAAAATTGATATACTGTCCTTTTGCTGCATCCATAAATATAAAATCATATTCACCTTCAAGTTTCTGCATCTCTTCTATTGCATCACCTTCTATAAGTGTTATCTTATCTGTTACACCTGCAAGTTCAAAATTACTCTTTGCAACAGGTATTCTTTTTTCATACTTTTCTATTGTAGTAATCGTGCAACCTTTTGGCATATTCTCACTCATAAGAATAGATGAGTAGCCTACTGCTGTTCCAACCTCAAGAATTCTCTTTGGCTGTTTCAGTCTTAATAAGACTTTCAGCAGACTCCCCATCTCTTTTCTAATAATAGGAATATTGTCAGCTCTTGCCTGTTTTTCAATAGAATTACAAATATCACTGTTACCATTATCAAGTGAATTAATATATGCTACAATTCTATCATTTACTATCATATCCTATTCCTCATTCTGCAATTGTTGTTTCCTCTGTACTGTCATCAGACTGTACTGCTGTGGTCGCATTTAACTCCTCGCTTTTTCTAGAAGCATCTTCCACAGCCTGAATTGATGATTCTTCTTCATATTTCTCTTCGATTATATCCATTATATCTGACATCTTCATTGATGTATTAAGAGTATACGTTCCAACAGCTATATGCTTATCGAACTTGATAAGTTTCGCTTTTACTTTAAATGCCAACGCACTCTCTATTACACCTTTTTTTGCAAGCTCATCTGCTATATCACCTGATGTCATACCTTTAGATATTGTGATTCTTACATCTGTTCCCGGTACTTCATCAACAGATGTCTCTGCAAAAAGTTTAACTCCAAAATCATACGCCTTAATTCCAACTGTATATATTGCCATGATTGCAATAGCAATACATATCATCTTTAATGATATACTTATTATTGTCAACAACACTTTCTTAATATTCATGTCAAAAAATCCTCCGGCATTAATTAATTAGTCTAAAAAATCCAGATCCAGTTCAACATTCTCAATCAGTGTTCTTTCAACCTGTTTTATCATTCTGCAAAGTGCCATCTCTGCAAGAAGATATTTATTAACAAGTATATTAGCTGTAAGTTCTGCATTCTGCGCATGAAAAGCTTCAACATCCTCCACAAGTCTTGGATTGTTACTCTGATTCTGCAAATAAAAATTGTTTCTTCTGTACTCATTAACTTTTCTAAACAGTTCTTCATCCTGCATAAGTTCACTTCTACATCTTAGATACTGTTTATACTCATCACTTTCCTGAATGGCAGTTGCAAGCTCAACTGCCAAATCATCAACTCTGCTCATATTATCACTATCCAATCTTTAGTGTACAACAGTTATGTTATACCTCCATTATTATTGGTAATATCATTGGACTACGTTTCATCTTCTTCCACAGGAATTCGCTTAAGCTGTCTTTTATCACAGTCTTTAACTTACTCCAGTCTGTAATATTCTTCATAAGACAACTGTTAACTGCATCATCAACAACCTGTCTTGCTTCTTCCATAAGATTCTCTGACTCTCTTACATATACAAAACCTCTTGATACTATATCTGGTCCTGCTAAAAGTTGATTGCTATACTTCTCCAATGTTAATACTACAATTATTATACCATTTTCAGAGAGATTCTGTCTATCTCGTAATACAATATTTCCAACATCACCAACGCCAAGGCCATCTACAAAGATTCCGCCTGATGTTACATGCTCTACTACTTTTCCACCTGTTTCACCAAGTTCGAGTACATCTCCCGATGAGAGAAGGAATATATTATCTCTTGGTATTCCCATACTCTCTGCAAGTTCTGCATGGCACATAAGATGTCTATATTCACCATGTGCAGGTATTGCATACTGTGGTTTTGTTAATGAATATATTAATTTTATCTCTTCCTGACATGCATGTCCTGATACATGAGTATCCTGGAATATAACTTTTGCACCTTTCATTGATAATTCATTAATTACTTTTGAAACTGACTTTTCATTACCCGGAATTGGTGTTGAACTGAATATTACAACATCACCTGGCTTTATTGACACTTTTCTGTGTATTGATGCCGCCATTCTTGATAATGCTGCCATTGATTCGCCCTGACTTCCTGTTGTAATAAGAACCATCTGCTCATCCGGATAATTCTTCATATTCTCAATATCTATCAATGTACCATCAGGAATGTTAATATATCCTAACTCACTTGCAACATTGATAATATTGACCATGCTTCGTCCTTCAACAACAACTTTTCTTCCATATTTGCATGCTGAATTAATAATCTGCTGAACTCTGTCAACATTAGATGCGAATGTTGCAACTATAATTCTACTATTTCTATTATCGCTAAATATATTATCAAATGTCTTACCTACTGTTCTCTCTGACATTGTAAAACCAGGTCTCATTACATTAGTACTATCGCACATTAATGCAAGTACTCCTTTTTTACCAAGTTCGCCAAATCTCTGAAGATCAATTGGTGCTCCAAATACTGGTGTATAATCAACTTTGAAATCGCCTGTATGAACTATTATTCCTGCTGGTGTAAATATAGCAAGTGCAGCTGCATCAGCAATTGAATGATTAGTTCTTATGAATTCAATTCTAAAACATCCAAGATTGATTGATTGACCATATTTAATTACTTTTCTCTTTGTCTGCTTTAAAAGATTATGTTCTTTTAATTTTGTATCAATAATACCCATTGTAAGCTTAGTAGCATATAATGGAGCATTGAGTTCTTTTAACACATAAGGTATTGCACCTATATGATCTTCATGTCCATGTGTTATAACTATACCCTTGACTTTGTCTTCATTCTCTTTTAGATATGTTATATCAGGAATTACAAGATCTATTCCTAACATATCATCATCTGGGAATGAAAGACCACAGTCTACTACAATTATACTGTCTTCATATTCGAAGGCAGTCATATTCATTCCAATCTGCTCTAGACCACCCAAAGGAATGATCTTTACTTTTTTGTCATTAATTTCGTTTTTCAAAAAAATTGCACCTCCACTAGTCAATTAAAATATTAAACTAATGTGTAACCCTTTTTCTACACTGACTACAATAACCATAGAATTTCACTTCATGATCTATAACTTCAAAATCCATTGTCTTATCTATCTTATCTTCCAAACGGTCTAACATATCATCATTAAAAGACATAACTTTACCACATTCCACGCATACTAAATGGTGGTGATGGTGTTTTTCCCTATCACCACTATTACTTCCAATCTCATAACGCATATATCCGTCATCAAGATTAACTTTATCTATAAGTCCGAGTTCTAAAAGTAATTGTAATATTCTGTAAACTGTAGTTAGTCCTATCTCTGGATATTCACTTTTAACAAGGTCATATATCTGTTCTGTAGTCATATGTGCTCCTGGATGTTCTGATAACACTCGCAGAACCATTACTCTTTGGTTAGTCACCTTGAGTCCCTTTTCTTTTAATAACTTTTTAAACTGTCCTTCATCAATTGCCATCTTAACACCACCCGGGTCACATCATTATATTTATAATTCTATATCTATATCATCTAAGATCTCTGAAAAAATCTTAGAAACATATTCTATCTCATCATCTTCAACGAATTCATAAACTGCTTCTTCATCATCATCTGATGATAAATCTTTTAAAATATATGCAGCAGCTTCTTCATCGCCATCTTCTTCACTGTCTGTAACAAGAAGATAGTTCATTCCATTTATCTTTGTCTCTTCTATAACATAAAATTCTACATTTTCATTGTCTTCTGTAACAAATTGTATCTTTTCCATACTTGCTAATTCCTTTTCTATTCTAATTCTATTCTAAAAATACTATTTTTATTATTAAATATTATATATATCATATATTCCATTAAAATATATGATTACATAATATACTTATATCTACTAACTATTCATGCTTATCATATCAAGATATCCCTGTAATATGAATACAGCAGCAATTCTGTCAACATAAGCTTTTCTATTCTCTCGTCTAACGTCACATTCCATAAGAACTTTATCAGCAGCTACAGTAGTAAGACGTTCATCCCACATAACAACAGTAAGACCTGTTCTTCTCTCAAGCATCTCTTTAAACTCAAGACTTCTCTCAGCTCTCTCTCCGACAGTATCATTCATATTCTTAGGATATCCAAGAACTATTGTATCTACTTCATATTCTTTTATTAATGCTTCAATTCTTTGCAACGTCTTGCGAAGTTTGTTTTCTTCTTTTCTCTCTATGGTCTCAATTCCCTGGGCTGTTATCTTCAGGGCATCACTAATAGCAACACCAACAGTTCTTGTGCCGTAATCTAATCCCATAACTCGCATATCATTAATTCCTCCTGGGACATTTTATTAACATTGTAGTAAGAGTCTTAACTTATTCTCTAAGTTCGTGCCTTAACGCAGTAACTGCCAAGGTCATGCCATAAGGCAGACTTTGGCTTACTATAATGCGTATATCATAAGCAGAATCTAGTGAACTGTATGGTAGTTCTCTAAATAACCTTATGTATATTATAACTGTTTATTCTTAATATAGTACTTAAGGATTTCTTCTAATAACTCATCACGTTCAACTTTCATAATTAAGCTTCTGGCATTATTGTGACTTGTAATATAAGTTGGATCACCAGACATAACATAACCAATAATCTGATTAACCGGATTATATCCTTTTTCTACTAGTGCTTTGTATACTTTGTCCAATATATCCGCCACTGAAATTGAATTATCCTGTTCAACCTTAAAATATTGAGTGTTCTTAATATCCTGCATAATAATTCACGTCCTCTCCTGTATGTACTTCTATTTTAATATAATTTAATGCTTTCGGCAAGGAAATAATTAATTAAGTCCAAGAATTAATCCGCCATCCATGATTTTATCCATTTTACATGATATTATCATGTTTGATCTTAGTTCTTCTGACATTGGAACTGCAACTTTAATATATGTCTTTGTATGACCTATCATATATCTCATTCCATCTATGTCTATCTCTTCTTCGAGCAAAACTTCTTCTATATTTCCAAGCACACTTTCTCTATATTCTTCGGACAATTCTTCATCCATCTTAATGAGAATTTGACTTCTTTTTGTTTTTATCTGCTCATCAACCTGGTCTTTCATAGTTGCTGCAACAGTTCCTTGTCTCTTAGAATATTTGAACACATGCATCTCATAGAATCGAACTTTACGCAGGAATTCTTCTGTTATTGCAAATTCTTCTTCTGTCTCTCCCGGAAAACCTACTATCACATCAGTTGTAAGTGCCGGATTCTTGAAATATTTACGTAACAGAATACATTTTTCATAAAACTCTTCTGCCAGATATTTTCTATTCATACGCTTAAGAGTCGCATCGCATCCACTTTGAAGTGACAGATGAAAATGTGGACATATCTTGTCTAGTGAACTAAGTGTCTGTGCGAATTCTTCTGTTATTACTCTTGGCTCTAATGAACCAAGTCTTATTCTCTTAAGTCCTTCAATATCATTGAGTCGTACTATAAGGCTAAGAAGAGTTTCTTTGCTTCCTTCTTCAAAATCGATACCATAAGAACTAAGATGTATTCCCGTAAGAACAATCTCTTTATATCCATTGTTGACAAGTGTTGTTACTTCACTACATACGTCATCTATATTACGACTTCTTACTCTTCCTCTTGCATATGGTATTATACAGTATGAACAGAACTGATTACATCCATCCTGTACTTTTATATAAGCTCTTGTATGCTCATTGACTCTGTCTATCTCAAGTTTTTCAAAATCATGTTCTTTGCCTATATCGATAACAGATTCTTTATTATTATGATCTTTCATATATTCATCAATAATTGTGACAATATCACCTTTTTTATTATTACCAACAACTATATCCACATATGGATCCTCTACAAGAGTATCATGTGCTGCCTGAACATAACATCCAACTGCAACAACTATCGCATTTTCATTCATTTTTTTAGCTTTATGAAGCATCTGTCTTGATTTTCTGTCGGCAATATTAGTTACTGTGCATGTATTGATTATATACACATCTGCGACTTCATCAAAAGGAACAATTGTATATCCATTAGCTGCAAGCTTCTGTTCCATAGCTTCTGTTTCATAAGCATTAACTTTGCAGCCAAGTGTATGTAATGCTGCTTTTATCATTATATTTTTCTCCTTTCAGTATTCAACAATACTTGTATAAAATAATCTATATTATATTTAAATTATAGTCTTTCTGTTCTCAGAAATTCATCATTTTATACACCTTGCATTACCAATTTTATTTATATTGTATATTGACATCGTAATTGTAAAACTGTACTATATTAGTAGATGTTTTGACATCTTATTTACAAAAATAAGTTTGCATACATAGTATATGCATTAAACAAAATAAGGAGGGTTTTCCACATGAAGACAGTAAAGATTTCTTTAAACTCAATTGACAAAGTTAAGGCATTTGTTAATGACATCACTAAGTTTGATGTTGATTTCGATTTAGTATCTGGTAGATATGTAATCGATGCAAAATCAATTATGGGTATTTTCAGTTTAGATTTATCTAAACCAATCGATTTAAATATTCATGCAGATAACGTAGATGAAATTTTAAGCGTTCTTGCTCCATATTTAATCTAATTTTTTATGGGCCGGATATTCAATCTAATTGTATATCCGGCTCATTTTTTATTATTAGTAACATTCAATAACTTCTGTTGTCTCAATTGCTATTTTCATTAATTCATCAATTTTTTCTTCAAGATTCTGTTCCGAACGTTTTATAACATTGATGTTAGGTTTTGTTACAGGATGCTTTGCAACAAATATTGTACAGCAGTCCTCGAATGGAAGTATCGATGTCTCAAATGTTCCTATCTTCTCTGCAATATCAATAATCTCCTGTTTATCAAAGCCTATAACCGGTCTGAATACTGGCATTGTACATACTTCATTAGTACATGCAAGCGAATGCATAGTCTGGCTTGCTACCTGACCAATACTCTCTCCGGTAATGAGTCCTAATGAACCACCTTCTTTTGCAAAGTGTTCTGCTATCTTCATCATATATCTTCTCATAATAATTGTAAGTTCATCATGAGGACATTTGTCATATATATATAACTGTATATCAGTAAAATTAACAACATGCAGATTGATTGGTCCTGAATATTTTGCAACCTGTTTTGCAAGATCTATAACTTTCTGTTTTGCTCTCTCACTTGTATATGGTGGAGCATGAAAATATGTTGCATCTATCTTAACACCACGTTTTGCTATCATATATCCTGCTACCGGACTGTCAATACCACCTGAGAGAAGAAGCATAGCTTTGCCATTAGTTCCAACTGGCATTCCGCCTGGGCCTGGTATCTTCTGAGAATATATATTAACCATATTTCTTATCTCAATATGAAAATATACATCTGGTGTATGCACATCAACTTTCATCTCTGGGAATTTTTCAAGAATTCTATGTCCCATCTCCATATTAATATCCATTGAATTCATAGGGAACTTCTTGTCTGCTCTTCTTGCATCAACCTTAAATGTAAAGTTTTTGTCTTTATATGTCTTATCAATGTAGTCAAGTACTGCTGCTGATATTCCTTCAAAATCTGTACTCTCAACCTGTACCATAGGACATATCTCTACAATACCAAATACTCTCTTTAATGCTTCAAGAACTTCATCATATTCAAACTCGCTCTTAGCTTCTACATAGATTCTTCCTTGTTCTTTTGTTACTTCAAATGTACCATCAACATTTTTTAAAGAAAAACGTATCTGATTCATAAGCGCATCTTCAAAAAGGTATCTGTTTTTACCTTTTATACCAATCTCGCCATACTTAATTAAAAATGCTTTAAACATCATTTTTCGCTGCTAAAAACATATACAAATGTATATGCCCGATGATTCGCCACAATCGTATATTTCCGATTAAACTATCAGCATATGTCTACAAATTCACTTTAATAATTAGATTAGGTTACATCATCAAAATAGCTTTTCCTTTCCTAAATTTTATTTATCATTTGGTTTTCTTGGTCTTATACCGTTACTAAATCGCTATATTATCATTATCTTGCTCTGTATCTTCTAAGCACAGGAACTATATTCTTAAGTTCTTCTATTGCATATTCAATCTCTTCCATCGTTGTCATAGTACTAAAACTAAATCTAATTGTGGAATCAAGAAGTCCATTGTCAATTCCTATGCTCTTAAGTGTCGCACTTATTGATGGCTTATTAGATGAACATGCTGATCCGGCTGATACATATATATTCTTATCTTCAAGTGAATGAAGAAGAACTTCACTTCTTATTCCTTCAAAGCTCACACTTACAATATGTGGGGCATTACTTCTATCTGTCTTACCATTAATTGTAACACCTTCTATATCTTTGACACCTTCTATAAAAGCTTCACGAATACTATACATTCTGTCTATCTTGCTATCAAAATCTGTATATATCTCTTTAACTGCCTGTGCCATTCCTGCTATTCCAGGGACATTCTCTGTTCCTGAACGCATCGCTCTTTGCTGTCCACCACCAAGTATTATAGGTCTTACTTTTGATTTTTCTCTCATATATAAGAATCCTACTCCTTTTGGGCCATGTATCTTATGACTGCTTACTGACAACAGATCTATATTCGCTTTTTTAGGAACTATATTATATTTACCATACGCCTGGATAGCATCAACATGGTATAAAATAGCAGGATTATATTCTTTTACAATCTTACCTATCTCTTCAATCGGTTCAACTGCACCTATCTCATTATTAACATACATTATAGATACGATAATCGTCTCTTCGCATAATGCTTCCTTTAAAGCATCAAGATCAACAATTCCATTATGATCAACCGGCAGGTATGTTACTCTAAATCCTTCTTCTTCAAGATATTTTACAGGATTAGCTACTGATGCGTGTTCTATAGCTGTCGTAATAATATGATTGCCTCGTCTTTTATTAGCCATAGCACCACCTATAAGTGCCATATTGTTAGATTCTGTTCCTCCTGATGTAAATATAATCTCTTTTTCTGTTGCTTTTAAACTCTTTGCAATTGTCTTAACTGCGTCTTTTACATAATTCTCAGCCTCAAGGCCTTTCATATGTAATGATGAAGGATTACCATAGTCTTCAAGCATAACCTTTACCATTACATCTTTTACTGAATCATATACTTTTGTTGTTGCTGAATTATCTAAATATGCATTCATTGTATTACCTCTGTTAATATACTATCTTCTTATTATCTGTCAAGATTGTACATAAGTATTGAAAGCATCGCAAGTCCTGCTGTCTCAGTTCTCAATATTCTGCGTCCAAGTGTAAGCGGAATAAATGATTGTGATATTGCATATTCTATCTCTTTCTCGTCAAAGCCACCTTCCGGTCCTATGAATATACCTATGCTTTGTCCTGGCTCTATACTGTCAACTACACGTCTTGTCTCATCAATTCCTTTTTGATTCTCATAAGGTACTATATTGATATCCAGTTCACTGGCATATTCAATAGCTTGTTTAAAATTAAGTACATTATGAATACTAGGAATTATACATCTTTTGCTCTGTTTTGCTGCACTCTCAGCTATTGCTTCCCATCGTTTTAACTTTGATGCTTCTTTTTTACTATCAAGCTTTACCACACAGTTCTTCATTGCTACCGGAATTATCTCATATGCTCCAAGTTCAACTGCTTTTTGAATAATAAGTTCCATCTTATCATTCTTAGGCAATCCCTGAAACAGATATATCTTAGACGGAAGTTCATTACTTTCTTCAAGTCTGCTTTCTATTGTTGTCACGATCTCTTCATTGTTAATCTCCGATATTATACAATAAAAATCGCTTCCCTGTCCATCACTGATTAAAATTTTATCATTTTCCCTTAATCTTAATACATTTTTAATATGATTAACATCCGAGCCTGTTATTATTATTTCTTTATCAGAGATGTTATTATTATCTACAAAAAAATGGTACATATAATCATCCTTTTTTACAGTCTTCTGGCTGTTACAGACACCCATTCACCCTGATGATTAACTTCTATAATCTCAAAGTCGCTATTGGCTTTAATTGTGTCAACAACATCTTTTTCTTTCATATCAATAATTCCTGATGATATGAATAATCCACCTTTTTTAATATGTGGTGCAATTACCTTTGATAGAGGCATAATAACATCTGCAAGGATATTTGCTACTGCAATATCATAACAACCATATCCTGCCTGCTCTTTTACTTTCTCATCATCAATTATATTGCCTTCAACAACTGTAAATCTTGCCGGATCTATTCCATTAGCCTGTGTATTCTCATGACTTGCTGTTATTGCACATGGATCAAGATCTGTTCCCAGTGCATAACCTGCTCCCAGCTTCAAGGCTGCGATCGACAGAATTCCACTTCCGGTTC
>SAMEA104315435__coassemble_499_pt1 | contig 52418 bp, 40 predicted proteins | sample SAMEA104315435__metabat2_low_PE_020 | metagenome-assembled genome bin SAMEA104315435 (sample SAMEA104315435) | gut metagenome | biome: Monkey gut; feature: monkey-associated habitat; material: faeces | place: China | collected 2013
TAAGAGCATGATTCGTGATAAGAAGAATGGAAAGTCAATATCATGCGGTGGTGACTGCAAGAATTGTGGTGGACACTGCCATTAGATAATGATATTGCAAAATTGGCAAATGGAGATTAGAGATTAATATATGACAGTATTAATTACTAATTAGAACAATAGAGAGGAGAGGTTAAGGTGCAGGAATGTAAGTGTATTGATAGTAAAGCTGGTGAAGCAAGAGAATATCAGCGTACGAAAATGCAAAAAGATATAGTTATACAGAGACTTAAAGATGAAGGATGCAGAATTACAAAACAGAGATTAAGACTTTTAGATATCATACTTGAAGAAGACTGTTCAAGCTGCAAGGAGATATACTATAAAGCCTGCAAGATGGGATATGGAATAGGAACAGCAACAGTTTACAGAATGATTAATACGTTAGAGAGTATCGGCGCAATAAGCCGAAGAAATATGTATAAGATAGCATGCAATGAGAAGTGTGACATGGAGGCATGTACAATAGAATTTGATGATAGTACAGTATGTCATTTGTCAGCAAGTAAATTAAACACAGTAATTACAGAAGGACTTAGAGCCTGCGGTTATGATAAGAGCAGAAATATAAAAAGTGTGATTGTAAGAGAATGTGAGTGTGATGAAAAATGGGAACAGCAGTTATATGTGGAATAATAATAATATTGTGCTATATAGGGATTAAGAGTACAATGAAGAGAGTAAAAAGTGGATGTTGTGGCGGTGGAAGTGAAAAAGTAAAATCCGTAAAAGTTACAGATAAGAATGAAAATAATTATAAATATAAATACGATATAGAGGTAGATGGTCTTGTATGTGATAATTGCAGAAAAAGACTTGAAAACGCATTTAATACTAATGAGGGAATGTATGCAAAAGTAGATTTACAGAAAAAAGTTGCAAGACTTAATGCCAAGCAAAGCATATCCGAAGAACAGATAAAAGATATTGTTGCAGGTAGTGGATATTTTATAAAATCAATACATACAGCATAATTAAAAAAATTAATATTGTTATTTATAAAAAAAGCAGTGATGTAAGTGACAGATAGTATAAAAATGTTGCTTATACCACTGCTTTAACACACTATTGATAAGATTTCTCAACAAGTAAAATAATGCTTTTAAAATGTCAAAAAAAGGAATATGCTAAGTGAAAATAAAAATAATTGTCAAAAAAAAAGGAGGACATTTTTATGTTAGATTGTTTTAAAGGAGCTAATTTAAAAAAGACAGGATTATTTGCAGCAGGAGTATTATTTGGTACAGCAGGTATTAAAATTTTATCAAGCAAAGATGCAAAAAAACTTTATACTAATTGTACAGCCGCTGTTCTTCGTGCAAAAAAGACAGTTATGAAGACAGCAACAACTATTCAGGAGAATGCTGAAGATATTCTCGCAGATGCAAAAGCTATCAATGAAGAAAGAGAAGCTGCAGAAGATGTAGTTGTTGAAGATGAAGCATGTGAATGTAAAAGTACACAAGAAGAACAGACATCATGTGGATGTGACGGTAGTTCAGTAGAAGAATAACAGGTAAAAGGTATTGTCTGTTAATATAATGAGAATATATATAAGTGTCAAAAAAGTTAACTTTTTTTGACACTTATATTGTAGTGAAGGTGATAGTATGCGATTTGTTATAAAACATGAATCAAAGGGACGAATAAGAGTCCATATGGTTCAAAATAGAATGTCATACAGACAGGCTGACATACTTTGCTATTATTTACAAAACATTAGTGGAGTTACGAGTGCGAAAGTATATGAGAATACATCTGACGCAATGATTACATATACTTGTAACAGAAGTGAAGTAATAAGTGCATTTAAGAAGTTTGCGTATGACAAAGTTGATGTTCCATCAGAGATACTTGATAATTCCGGTCGTGAACTTAATAGTACATACAGAGAAAAATTAATTAATAAAGTAGTATTAAGATATGCACGAAAAATATTTTTACCATATCCTCTTAATGCATGGTACACATGTGCATGTTCGGTAAAATACATTTATGAAGGATTAAAATGTCTTAGAAAAGGTAAAATAGAAGTGCCGGTTCTTGATGCAACAGCAATTACGGTATCAGTTCTAAGAAATGATTATAATACAGCTGGAAGTGTTATGTTCTTACTTGGAATTGGAGAGATTCTTGAAGAATGGACACATAAGAAATCGGTAGATGATCTTGCAAGAAGTATGTCACTTAATATTAATAAAGTATGGTTAAAGAAAGGCGATACTCTTATTCAGGTTAAGACAAGTGAGATAAAAGAGAATGATATAGTTGTTGTACATATGGGCAATATGATTCCTTTTGATGGAATAGTGGCAGATGGAGAAGCGATGGTTAATCAGGCTTCACTTACAGGAGAGTCAATGCCGGTAAGAAAGATTAGTGGTAAGACTGTATATGCAGGAACGATAGTAGAAGAAGGCGAGATTACAATACGAGTAGCTGCAGCTTCCGGTAAAGGAAGATATGAGAAGATAGTTAAGATGATAGAAGAATCTGAGAAACTTAAATCAGGTGTCGAGAGTAAAGCAGAACATCTTGCAGATAAGCTTGTTCCATATACATTACTTGGTACAGGACTTACATATCTTATTACACGCAATGTTACAAAAGCAATATCAGTTCTTATGGTAGACTTTTCATGTGCACTCAAATTGTCAATGCCACTTGCAGTATTATCAGCAATTCGTGAAGCAAGTAATTATGATATAACTGTAAAAGGCGGTAAATATCTTGAAGCTGTGGCTGATGCAGATACAATCGTATTCGATAAGACAGGTACGCTTACAAAAGCAAGACCAAGAGTTGCAAGAGTTATATCTTTTGATGGAAGAAATGAAGATGAACTTCTAAGAATAGCAGCATGTATGGAAGAACATTTTCCACATTCGATTGCTAATGCTGTTGTTAATGCAGCTAAGGAGCGAGAACTTATACATGATGAGATGCATTCAAAAGTTGAATATATAGTAGCACATGGAATATCAACAACTATAGAAGACAAAAAAGCGATAATAGGAAGCTATCATTTTATTTTTGAAGATGAGAGATGTGAGATACCATGCGGAATGCAGAGTATATTTGACAATATTCCATTAGAATATTCACATCTGTATATGGCAATAGAAGGTAAATTATCGGCTGTTATATGTATCGAAGATCCATTAAGAGAAGAAGCGATGGCTGTTATTAATTCGCTTAAAAAGAGCGGAATTAAGAAAGTTGTAATGATGACAGGCGATAGTGAGAGAACTGCGAATGCCATAGCAGCTAAAGTTGGTGTAGATGAATATTATTCAGAAGTTCTTCCGGAAGATAAAGCAAGATTTGTTGAACTTGAGAAATCAAAAGGAAGAAAAGTAATTATGATAGGTGATGGAATTAATGATTCACCGGCACTTTCGGCAGCAGATGCAGGAATAGCGATAAGCGATGGTGCTGAGATTGCAAGAGAGATAGCAGACATAACAATAGGTCCTGATAATCTCTATGAGATAGTGACACTTAAAGCGATAAGTAATGGTCTGATGAAACGAATTAACCGTAATTACAAGAAGATAGTGTCATTTAATACATTGCTTATTGCACTTGGCGTATTAGGCATTATAGCGCCGACAACATCAGCACTTTTACATAATTCATCAACACTTCTTATAAGCCTTAAGAGTATGGAAGATATACTATAAGTAATAATTTGGATTATAGAATATTACAAAAAAGAATATAAAAAATAGAATATTACAAAGTAAAAAGACTAACAGTATCAATAGAAACATAATGTTTTTATGAGATGGTTAGTCTTTTTTGTAAAATATATAGTTAGTTTTTTTGTAAAATTATAGATTAAAAAATCTCACAAGGCAGTTTATGGGCAAAAAAGTATTGACATTTGAATTATAAATAGTTATTATTAACTTGTGTTAGATACAGCTAACAAAAGATAGCTAAAGCTACATATAAAAATACAACAATAACTAAAAAGATCTGATAGTTGATTGGCGATTAGAAAATCTAATCTTGAAGGGAGATTGTATGAGCAGGGAAGTTCTTGATATTGTCAGGGGTACGGATATGGATGAATTCGACAGACAGATAGCTATGCAGTGTGCACCACTTATAGCCGGACTTGTAGTATCTAATATTCTTACTATTGATGAAGAATATACAGACAGAGTTAGAGAATTGTTTTTGGGGACGGATATAAGTCTTATAACACTCATTGCAAAGAGAGGAAGAATATCTTTCTTTTTGTATAGGGAAAAGAAACTTGCAGAATATCTTAAGGATGATGAGGTAGTAGAACTTTTGCATAATATAGACTTAAATTACATAACATCAGAGTGTGGGATGCTTGAGAATTTTATAAGAAGGTATAGAGAATATATGATACATGGTGGATATTTTCCACATGAGATGGGAGTATTTCTAGGTTATCCGATTGAGGATGTTAAAGGATTCATAGAGAATGAGGGGAGAGATAGTCTATATACAGGATATTGGAAAGTATATAAGAATGTACCGGCTAAGATAAGACTTTTCGAGAGATTTGAACAGGTAAGAGAGAGCTTTATAACAATGATGTTCTACGGTGTAAGCATTGATGAAGCAGTTGAGCTTTTAGCAGTATAACAGCTAAGAGTTAAAGACGATAAGCGTTATAGCAAATAAAAAGAAAGAAGGATATAGAGATGAGTAAAATTAATGTAGTATATTGGTCAATGACAGGTAATACAAAAGCAATGGCAGAAGCGATTGCAGATGGTGTTAAGAGTGCAGGAGCAGAAGTTAATGTATGCGAGATAAGTGCAATAACACCAGATGAACTTGCAGCTAATGAAGTATTTGCACTTGGATGTCCTGCAATGGGAGCTGAGAACCTTGAAGAAGGAGAAGTTGAGCCATTTGTAACCGAACTTGAAGGAAAAGTAAGTGGCAAGAAGATAGCATTGTTTGGTTCTTATGGATGGGGAGATGGAACATGGATGCGTGACTGGGTAGAGAGAATGACAGGTGCAGGAGCAGAAGTTGTTAATGGAGAAGGAACTATATGCGAAGAAGCACCAGATGATACAACAGTTAAGGAACTTAATGAACTTGGCAAGAAGTTAGCATCTTTGTAGGATATATTTTTGAATAAATATATTAAAAGTACTATATTTAAGCTATTTGAAGTAATATGTTTGGTGGAGAATATACTTAATATATTATATATAGAACTTGTATTGTGAAAATCAGTGGTTGGTAATATATAAGAGTATATTATATAGATAGCTTGAGAAGATTATAGATAATTAAGAAAGAGAAGATAATTAAGACTTTGGAATTATTATATATAAGAGTAATTCTGAAGTCTTTTTGCATACTATGAATAGTATAATGACTGTGTAGTAAAACATATAGATCATTGGTATTGACTTGAATTTGTTTGTGGATTATCCTATACCTGTTAAATAATCTTGGTATAATTCGAAAAATATATTGGAGTAAAAAAATGATTATTGAGTATCGATTATCAATATATAAACATTATAACAAGATTGTTTTATTTGGAATATAGTTTATATAACGCAAAAATACACAGGAGAGGAGTAATTCCTATGAAATTGAGTGAATTACAGATAGGAAAGACTGCAACGATAACTTTCGTTGGTGGAGAAGGCGCATTAAGACAGCATTTTCTAGATATGGGTGTAATTCCGGGTGTAGATATTACACTTGTCAAATATGCACCGATGGGCGATCCGATGGAGTTCTTAATCCATGGATATGAGTTGACATTAAGAGTTGATGATGCGAAGAAGATAGAGATAGAGGACATTGTTAATAGACAGAATATAGATAATACTGTTAAGAATGATAGTAAAGAATCTGACAAAAAGAGATTATCTGACAGAAAAAAGAAAGCTGATATAAAAAAAGATGTAGAACATCCCGGACTTGGAGAAGAAGGAAAGTATCATAGAAAAAAAGAAGAGCATCCACTTCCGGAAGGTACAGTACTTACTTTTGCACTTGCAGGTAATCAAAATTGTGGAAAGACAACACTTTTTAATCAGCTTACAGGCTCTAACCAGCATGTTGGTAACTTTCCAGGAGTAACCGTAGACAGAAAAGATGGTCAGATAAAAGGATATAAAGATACATTAATTACAGATCTTCCAGGCATATATTCTATGTCGCCATATTCAAGTGAAGAGATTGTTACAAGAGAGTTTGTATTAAAGCAGCATCCAAAAGGAATTATTAACATTGTTGATGCGTCAAATATTGAACGTAATCTTTATCTTACGATGCAGTTAATAGAACTTGATATACCAATGGTACTTGCACTTAATATGATGGATGAAGTAAGAGATAATGGTGGTTCAATCTTGGTTAATGAGATGGAGAAACTTCTTGGAATACCGGTAGTTCCAATATCAGCAGCGAAGAATGAAGGTATTGATGAACTTGTAAAGCATGCAGTTCATGTTGCTAAATATCAGGAGAAACCGGGAAGAGTTGATTTTTGCAATTCAGATAAGAATGGTGGTGCAGTGCACAGATGCCTTCATGGAATTATGCATCTTATAGAAGATCATGCTAAGAAATATGATATACCGGTTCGTTTTGCTGCAAGTAAGATTGCAGAAGGCGATAATATTATGTTAGAAGCACTTAATCTTGATCAGAATGAAAAAGAGATGATAGAGCATATTATTGTGCAGATGGAAAAAGAGAATGGCAGAGACAGAGCAGCAGCTATTGCTAATATGCGTTTTACATTTATAAAAGAGTTATGTGATAATACAGTTGTAAAACCAAAAGAGAGTAAAGAACATATAAGAAGCAGAAAGATTGATAAAGTCCTTACCGGAAAGTATACAGCAATTTCATCATTTATAGGAATTATTGCACTTGTATTCTGGCTTACGTTTAATGTAATAGGTGCCGGGCTTCAAAGACTTCTTGAGATAGGAATTGATAACTTGTGTAATCTGTGCGATAAAGCTATGACGGCAGGACATGTTAATGAAGCAGTACATTCGCTTGTAATTGATGGAATATTTAATGGTGTAGGAAGTGTATTAAGTTTCTTGCCGGTTATTGTAACACTATTTTTCTTTTTATCATTAATGGAAGACAGTGGATATATAGCAAGAGTTGCATTTGTGATGGACAAACTTCTTAGAAAAATAGGTCTGTCAGGAAGAAGTATTGTTCCACTTCTTATAGGATTTGGCTGTTCAGTTCCGGGTGTTATGGCAACTAGAACCTTACCATCAGCAAGAGATCGTAAGATGACAATATTACTTACACCATTTATGAGTTGTTCAGCAAAACTTCCGATATATGCTTTCTTTACAGCAGCATTTTTCCCGGGACATGGTGCACTTATAATGATTGGTTTGTATTTAACAGGAATTATAGTCGGAATAATAATGGCATTAATAATGAAAGAGACTACTTTTAAAGGTGAAGCAGTTCCATTTGTAATGGAGTTACCTAATTATCGTATGCCGGGAATTAAGAATGTAAGCCATCTTCTGTGGGATAAGGCAAAAGATTTCTTACAGAGAGCATTTACAGTTATATTTATAGCGACAATTGCTATATGGTTTTTCCAAAACTTTGATACGCATCTTAATATGGTTGATGATGCAAGTCGCAGTATGCTTGCGAAGATATCAGGTATTATAGCACCGATATTTACACCACTTGGATTTGGAGATTTTAGAATATCAACAGCATTAATTACAGGATTTATGGCAAAAGAAAGTGTTGTTGCAACAATATCTGTACTATTTGGAACAACAGCCAATCTTATGAATGTAATTACACCATTATCTGCACTTAGCCTTCTGGTATTCAGTCTGTTATATACACCATGTGTTGCAGCGATAGCAGCAGTTAAGCGTGAACTTGGTGGAAGATGGGCAGTAACAGTAGTTATATTACAATGTGTTATAGCATGGATTATGGCATTCCTTGTGAAGATTATAGGAACACTTATTGGATTTTAATCATAAGAGTTTGTGATGACTAATTGCGATTTATCATTATATATGATAGAATAATATTCGGAAAATTCGTGAATAAGGGAGGAATTGAGATGGCAGATGTTAATAGCATAGATGTCGAAGATGATCAGTTTGCATATCGTTATGATACACAGCTTCTTATTGATAGAAGAGATAAAGATCTTGATGAGGACGAGATTGCAGATTATATAACAGATCACTTTGAAGGTAACTGTCTTATTGCAGCAGGAGATGAAGATCTAATCAAGATACATTTCCATACTAATGAGCCTTGGAAAGTGCTTGAATATTGCAATACAATCGGTGAGATATATGATATAGTAGTAGAAGATATGATTCGTCAGTCAGCAGGATTACATGGCTGATATTATATGCTCATTGTTAAGAGTGGGATAAAGTCCCAAATTGAACACCTGATGCTTAATGTATCAGGTGTTTTTGCATGATTAATAATATTTGACATAGATGGAATATGGTATTCACTTGCAGTTGCAGAGATATGTGCAAGTATAATATCCGTTACATTCCTTATTGGAAAGAAGAAAAAATATAATTACTAATATAAAAATACCGGAATTTAATGATATTCGATTAAATTCCGGTATTCACATTTTTACGATAAACAAGTATAATTATCATTGATGATATATTGAGTGATTATCAAAATCATTTTTATTAAATTATAATGTAAAAATCTGGTTTTACAGTTACTTAATAATATGCTTTTAATGATATACTTATAGAATGGAGAGTAATATATGAAGATTAATACTAGAAAATGTATGATGGCAGCAGTACTGTTAATAGTTGGAATATTGTCATTTGCTGTAATAGCAGGCTATGCAGCATCACCTGACTATCATAAGAATACTATCGCATCACTTGATGATAAGAAGACAACAGTTCTTGAACTTACAGCAGCGACAACGACAACTTCGGCTCTTATAACACTTCTTCCTGGAGATACAGGGACTCCGATAGCAGATAAGGTTGCAGATCTTAGCCAATACCTGCTTATAGTATTGTGTGCAGTATTTCTTGAAAAATATCTTGTTACAATTATAGGTTATGTAGCCTTTAAGATCCTTATACCGGTAGCATGTATATTATTTATAATAACACTTGTATATGATAATGCTACAGTGAAGAAACTTGCAAGAAGACTTATTGTATTTGCAATCGCAGTATTCCTTGTTGTACCGGCTAGTATAAAAGTGTCAGATCTTATAGAGAATACTTATAGATCTCAGATAGATGCAGCTATTGAAGAGGCAGGTAATACAGATGGTCTTATAGATGATGATGACATTAAGAGTGATGCTGACAGCAGTGCAGCTAAGGATGACAAAGGCTTTTGGAACAGCATAGCAGATAGTATTAAAAAAGCTGGAAGTTCAGTTACTAACAGCGTTGAGACAGTGCTTGTCTCACCGGATAAACTTGTTAACAAAGTTCAAAATTGCCTTAATAATTTTGTTGAAGCTATTGCTGTTATGATTATCACATCATGTGTAATACCAATACTTGTAATAATATTCTTTATATGGCTTGTTAAAGTATTACTTGATGTTGATTTGTCAAAAGTTAAGCTGCCTGAGAAGATAAGCAAAAAATAGAAAAATGTCATATAAATGATTAATTATAAAAAGTAGTAAAAAGTAATAATGAAAAAGTAATAATAAAGGAGACGTTAGCAGTGAAGAAAAAGACATTAGTGAGAACTTTGACAGGAGTAGCAGTTGCAGCAGTTGCGATTGGTGGAATTGTTATTCATGCGAATAAGAATAATAAAAATATAGCTGATGAGAAGGATATAACTACTGCTGAAGTGACATCAAAGACAGATGAGAAAGTTACGAATAATGAATCAATATCGGATGTTTATAATATATCAGATACAGAAAAAGAATCATCAGATAATAGTATAGAATCAGAAGTTACTAATGGAGAGAATACAGATAAGTTATCAGCAGAAGATGAATATATAGAGAATAGCTTCTATATATCAGAGATTCCTAATGAGATATTTACTTTAATGCAGGGCAAATCATACAAAGATAATTGTACAGTTCCTTATGAAGATCTTAGATATATTCACATTCTTCATAAGGATTTTGAAGGCAATACTAAGGAGGGTGAACTTGTAGTTAACAGACTTATAGCAGAAGATATTCTTGAGATATTCAGAGAATTATATAATCAGAACTATCCTATTGAAAAAGTGAAACTTGTTGATGAATATAATGCAGATGATGAAGCTTCGATGAGTGATAATAATTCATCAGCATTTAATTTTAGATTCATATCATATACAACGACAATATCTAAGCATGGTCTTGGACTTGCAATTGATATTAATACACTTTACAATCCTTATATAAAGACTGTTAATGGAGCACTTAACATAGAACCGGCTAATGCGACAGAATACGTAGATAGAGATAAAGAGTTTGAACATAAGATAGATCATAATGATCTATGCTACAGACTTTTTACAGAACATGGTTTTGAATGGGGTGGAGACTGGAGCAGTGCCAAAGATTACCAACATTTTGAAGTATCTGATGCAGTAAGTGAAGCATATGTTAATGGGCTAAAATAAACTTGTTAAAAAGGATATAAATGCCGAACAATTATATATGTTAAAATAAAAGTATTGATACAATGTATATAAGAGTAATATTGTTAGTTAGGATAGTTAGATAAGTATATATTCTGACTGTCAGTTGTATATGGAGGAAAGATATGCTGGAAAAACTTAAAGTGTTAATGCAAAAAGTATTTTCTAAAAAATCGGATTTTCAGGAAAAAGATGTGATGCAGAACATTTTTGTATGCAGATTTGCATTTGTTTGTGTGATCTTTTATACTGTTGAGACTATACTTAATCAGTTAAATATATTTATAATTGATAAAAAAATATTTTTGACTACATATATATTAGAAATTATATTTATATTTCTCTATGTTCTGGTGCTTGCGTATATGGGAATAGAGAACAGATATAGTAAGTATCTTAGTATAACTGCAATGGCACTTACAGTAACAATTACAGGAAGTGGACTTACATATCACATGTTTCCTCTTACATTAGTACCTATTGTTATTGCAAGTATGTATTCATCTAAGAAATTGTTTGGTTATGCATTTATACTATCTATTATATCGATTACAGTAACGACGTATGTAGGATATTATAAGGGAGTATGTGATGCTAATATGGTACTGATCACAACAACATCACTTGATAAACTTCAAAAAGATGGAGTATTCTTATTAAATAAAGTGAATGGACATCCTATATCAACACTTGCACTGTATTATGTTTTTCCAAGAAGTGTTATAGCAGTAGCATTTGCTTATCTGAGTAACAGCGTTAGTGTTATGATTAGAAGAACTATGGAGAATGCAGTCATAATGGAGAATAGAGCAGAAAGAGATGATATGACAGGACTCTATAATAAAAACAGGCTTATAAGTGATATAGCCAAAAATAGTAAGATAGATAGGTTTGTTGCAGTAGTATACTGGGATGTTAACAGACTAAAATATGTTAATGATAGTTATGGACATTATTATGGAGATTTGCTTATTACAAAGGTTGCAAAGTCAATAAAAAGTGTTGCTAAAAAAGATATGCCGATATACAGGTATGGCGGAGATGAGTTTATAATGTTAATACCGGATGCAACAGAGCAGGAAGTGTTGATAATTATAGACAGATGGAAAAAAGTTATAGAGCAGATGGCAAAAGACAGCGATATTCCATTGTCAGCTTCGGTAGGATATGCGATAGGCAAGTATGCCGGTTTGAAAAAGGTCATAGAAGAAGCGGATAAGAAGATGTATGAGAATAAAAAACAGAGAAGAAACTAAAAGCGCAGGTTTCTTCTCTGTTTTTTTATGAAAACTGAAACTTTGGATTTAAAGTATTTTACTTGAATGAAAATCCTGTATCAGCCAGATATTTAATAAAAGTTCTTGTAAGAATTGATATCTTATTAGAAGGAAGTGATGCAACACCTATTGTTCTGTGAGATTTAGGCATAAGTGGTCTTGCAACAAGATTAAGTTTAAAGTTCTGATATATGAGTTCAGGCATTATAGTTATGCCAAAGCCACCGGCGACCATGGACATTACAGAGAATTCATCATTTAATATATAGCGGGCATTAATGTTATGTTCCATAGATTTTAGAACAGCAAGAATATCATTATCTGAGCCTTTTGATGGAAGTATAAAAGATTCATTTTTTATGTCCTCTATACTTAGTGCCTCTTTAGCTGTAAGTGGATGTGAAGGTGGCATAAGTACAAGCATAGGATCGTCATATACTGGTGTAAATAGTAGTCCTTTGTCTACTGATGTTACGGAAGTGGACAGAAAACCGCAGTCGATTCTTCCGGATATAATATTGTCCGTTATATCATCATAATCACCAGAGAATAATTCAAATCTTGTATCAGGATATAGATTGTGGAATCCTTTCATAACAGATGGAAACCATGTAGATATACTTGTGAATATGCCAATCTTAAGTGTTCCTGCAACAACATTATTAATCTCATATATAGTCTGTGTAAGATTACGCTGTTCATTGACAAGTGCCTGAATAGGTGCGATAAGTCGTAAGCCATTATCTGTAAGAGTGACACCATTTGAACTTCGTATAAGCAGAGTAACACCGGCTTCTTTTTCAAGTGCTGATATAGCATGGCTTATTCCAGCCTGAGTGTAGTTAAGGATCTCAGCTGCTCTTGTGATATTGCCAATCTCAGCGACTTTTAAGAATATTTCATATCTATTAAGATTCATAAATAATTCCCCCTGATAATATTAGATACCATAACTTTTTGGAATGGTATACATTCATAACATTCTCTTTTCAAATGCATATATCAGTATATAATAACTTTTTGGAATAGTAAATATATTCATGAATTATTAAGTGATAATAAATGTAGTGAGGGAGAAACAATATGAAATCTGGTAAAACAATATCTTTATTGGGTAGTTGGTCGCAGAAAAAAGCAGACTTTATGCTTGGAATTGTAGCTATGACATGGGGAAGTTCATATCTTCTTATGAAGATAGGACTTGGCGGTATATCACCATATACTATAATAGCTTTAAGATTTGGAATAGCATTTATTGCAGTTGCTTTGTTGTTTGCAAAAAGACTTAAGAATACGACGAAGAAGATTATTATGCACAGCGCATTACTAGGACTTATGCTATTTGGGTTGTTTGCATTTTTGTTACATGGTATGCAGTCAACAACGGCTTCTAATGCCGGTTTTTTAACAAGTACGACAGTAGTATTTGTTCCAATCTTTAATGCACTTATAATTAAGAAGATGCCGGCACGTCCTGTTATAGCAGGATGTCTTGTAACTCTTACAGGAATAGCACTTTTAAGTCTTCAGGGTTCACTTGTATTACACAGTGGAGATGCGTTATGTCTTATTGGTGCTGTATCGTATGCTTTTTATATAATCTTAACAGATGTATATAGCAAGAAGGAAGAAGGTCTTTTACTAGGAATATGGCAGCTTGGATTTGCAGCTTTATATGGATTTATCATGTCGCTGATATTTGAGACACCATCACTTCCACAGAGTATGGCACAGTGGGGAGCAATTTTTGGACTTGCACTTATATGCAGTGGATTTGGATTTGTAGTACAGCCAGTAGCACAGAAGTATACAACACCGGAACATACAGGATTATTATTTGCACTTGAACCGGTATTCTCTGCTGTTCTTGCTTACATATTCATTGGAGAAAAATTAAGTACACAAGGATATACAGGAGCTGTTCTTGTAATGCTTGGTGTAGTTATTGCATCTGTATTATCAAAAGACAAAGATACAGATAATGAGTCACAGCTTAAAGTTCATGCTAAAGTGCTTAAAGGCGGAAAAGCAGCTGCGCTTTTACAACATGAATAATATGCAGGAAGGTATCATATAAAAATAAGCCTCAGGGATATCTATATTAATATTCAATATGATATAGATATTCTTCGAGGCTTATTTTAATCCCGCATATTCTATTTAATATATCTCATTTTACTAATTAATTACTTAATCAGGTAAAATTAATCATCAAGATAAGAATCAAGAAATTCAGGGAACCACATTGAGATTTCTCTCTTTGCGTGTTCAACAGAATCAGAACCATGAACGGTATTATCTGTCTTGCCATGTCCATATTTATAACGGATAGTTCCTTCAGCAGCAGTCTTAGGATCAGTTGAACCATTGACGTGACGAACTGTATCAACTGCGTTCTCACCTTCAAGAATCATTGCAACAAGTGGACTTCTTGAGATAAAGTCTACAAGTTCCTGATAGAAAGGTTTATCTTTAAGATCAATATAGTGCTGTCGTGCAAATTCTTTATTGATTTTAATCATTTTAAGAGCCTTTATTTTTAAACCGGCCTTTTCGTACATATCAAGAATTTCTCCAACGTGATTTGCTTCTACCCCATCTGGTTTTACTAGAGCTAATGTTTTTTCAACCATAACTAGTGTACCTCCTCGTTTACATTAAGTATTATAAAGTTATTATACCATAAAATATTCGGCTTGTAACTAAAAATTATGCATATTTTTAGAAAAATATTATGACTAATATTGAAAAACGGGAAAAATACACAAATAAAAATGCATAAGTTGTCTAATTCGCACAAGTCAAAAAAGTATAATATTTGAGTGAAATATTTAGATATTACTAATGCTTATATATGTATGTATATTTTTAAGTACAATTAATAAGAATAAAACGAACGACAGGCGTATGTTTATAAAGTGAAAATATAGATATAGTCAGATTACTTTTAAAAAATAGATATTTAACATACATATAGGAAAACAAAATTAGAAAAACTATGGATTTGAGATAAAAACTAAAATACTCAAAATAGTGGTACTCGGCTAAAAGACTGTAAATGCGATAGATATGGAAACTGAATAGCTGTAGTGTCGGGAAACTGGAAAACTTAAAAAAGTGGGAAACTAATTATATAAAAATGGTACTATAGTCTCATTGATAAATTTGGAAACTAACTGTATAATAATCGTGTAGTAAGACCAAAAATTGAAATTTGGTTTCCACTATTCTGACTATTCGCAATATGTTTTTATCAAAAAGCAGAAGTAATAAGCTAATTAATATGATAATCACATAGATAGTTAAGAACCAAACAGGGAGGAAATAGGAATGAAGAAAATTCTTGGTATCGTCCTTGCATTTTTTATAACTGCAATGGCAATACTTACTTCGGCAGTATTTCTAAAACCGGTATCTGCAGCAACCGGATATAAGAAGACTGTTTCAACAGTAACAACTGTAGGTTCATCTAAGATAATATCAGAACTTACAGCAAAAGACGAGTACAAAGTAAGAGACAGCTTTTATAGCCTTACGGACAGCTCGGTTAACAGAATGGCATCAGAACACTTCCAGATTATCTGGGGTAATGGAGACACAACAGGAACTGTTAACACAGAATTTGTAAAAGGTAACCTTATTAATCTTGAGAATATCAGGGCATTTTATATTAATGAACTTGGAATGAAAGATGTTACAACATCAACAACAGGTGCTATATCAGGTAAATATAAATTGAACTTATATATCTCAGCGACAGGACTTACGCAGTTTACAGATGACTGGGCATATATGTCTGCAGATTATGAAGGATTCTCATATCTTTTTGTTGCGCCAGGTGCTATGAGAGTTGACGAACCAAGCTGGGTACTTCCTCATGAACTTGCACATGCATTCACATATCATCAGGGTGGACAGGTTCCTGGAACATGGTATGAATCAATGGCAAACTGGTTCAGAGATCAGTATCTTGGAAGTACATATTATGCTTATGGAGATAATGTGTATGGACCAACTTCAGACTTTTTTACACCATATATGACAAGTGCAGACTGTTATGTTCCACATATGTTAAACTGGTATGATACATGGCCAATATTCTTATATATTACAGAGAATCCTGATAATATAGACGGACTTGGACTTGACCTTATGCATAAGATTCTTGAAGAAGGAGATTCCTCAACATCAATGTATACAACAATTGAGAAGTTCTCAGGTGTATCAATCAAGACAATTCTTGCAGGAATGTCAAAGAGAATGGCAACAATGGACTTTGAGAGACAGGATTCATACCTTAAGCATCTTAATGAAGAAGCATTAACAGTAGATGGTAACTATGCTAAGATATATACAACACTTAATGCTGCAGATTCACAGGGATATCAGAGCGTACCATCAGATAGAGCACCAATGCAGACAGGATTCAATATTATTCCACTTACAGATACAGATTTCTCTAAGGGAAGTATTAATATTGATTTTGTTAATACATCAACAGCTTCAGAAGCAGATTTCAGAGCTACAATCGTTACAGCGAATGCAGCTAATGAGACAAGATATTCTGATACAGTAAGTAATGGTACAGCATCAATTAACTTAAAAGGTGATGAGACAAAAGCATATTTAGTAGTATGTGCAACACCAGATGAGATTAAAGATTTTACAGTAGATGCAAATAGTAAATCAACAGATGCAAGTACAAGATATACATATAAAGTTAAGATAACATACTCAGATAAAAAAGCTGAGACAACAACAACACAGGCATCAACAGAAAAAGAGACAAATTAACATAACACAAGATACTATTACAGTAAAAGCAGGACAGACAGTATCATTTGATACAGTATCAGATGGCGATTACTATTTTGAGATAAATAATAAGACTAATACATTCTCAGTTAATACATGGTGTGGACTTTCAGATGGTTACACGTTTACAATTACTGCATATACAGCGGACGGTAAGAATAGTGATACAGTAAAAGTTGTTGTGACAAAGTAGATACCATATAATATAGAATAAGATTAAAAATCATAATTTAAGATACAGGATATATAAATAGTAAATTAGATTATGATAATAATAGATAATAAGAATTAAGCGAACGTGATATGTTCTGACAGAAGAATTTGAAGGGTTTGAAAGTCAGAAGATGATAATCAATAATGATATAGACATCATATTTTAGATGACAGGATAATGATGAACGTGACGTCATCTAGAGATGTTAGAATAGAATTATTATAAAGTTAAATAAAGTAAAGAACACCAAAAATAAACACCAAAAATAAAAAATACCCAATTAAAAGCATTGCATTTAAGGTCATTTATCTTAGATGCAATGCTTTTTGTCAATTATGAAATATTAATGATGCAATGTTTTTGTTAATGATTTAATGTTTTTTAGGTTAAAAATATTATATAAGATAAAGAACTTTTATAATAAAGGATATTATAAAAGACATACTTATACATACAGATTTGATTATAGGTATGGTCTGTTATAAAGGTTATAAAAGCTCATTTATCTCATCAAATATAGAACTGTTTTTATCAATTATGTCACTGTTACCAGATACTATAACAGATGCATTATTAATATAGTCATCCAATATATCAGCAAGATTTCTAATATCACTAAGCGTTGTATTTATAAGTTGTTTTCGTATATTAACAACAGATTCATGTGTTATATTGCAAAGTGTTTTTGATATATCTATGGCGGCAGATTCAACTGGATTTAATACCAGAGTCATATTATTATATGCACCTATTATATATTGAGTTAATTCACGTTCTGTAAGTGACAGATTCCTTATGAATGTGCTTATGTTATGAAAGACATCAAGAGTTTCTTTTATATGTGGATCACGAACAGAAGCTATTGTTATAAATCCATCATAACGAAGATTAGCTGCACAATCATAAGCACCTCCCATTACTCTTACGTTCTGCCATAGATATTCATAATTAAGTATCTGTTCAAGAACTATAAAGTGTCCTCGGTACTGTTGCATAATGTCAGGTGCAATTCTTCCTGCTAAAGTTACATTACATACAGTTGAATTAAGACAATATGCAAGATTCTTTTTTGGGCTTAATTCATAGTAGCCGGCAATAGGATATGGTTCATTATTATCACCTGATGGCAATTCATCTAAGAGTTTTTTAAAGTATATTAAGCATTGTTCATAAGAACCTTTTTCACCAATGTAAGTTATAATACAGTTTTGTCTTGTAAAAAGTTCATCAGCAGTCTCAGAAAGCATATTAATGAATTCATCATATCGGGCATCGAAGTCAGCAATAAGACTGTTAAGAAACTGGTAGTATGAATAGCCTGTAAACTGATCATTGAGTATGCCATATTTGGAATATTGATTTTCTCCGAATTCAGTACATGCCATATATGGTGATGACTGATAATATTCACGCATTGAGTTGAGTGAACTAAGAAGAAGATCATATATATGTTCTTTATCATTGAACAATCTGCCATTGATGAATTCGAGATTGAGTTCCATATTTTTCTCACATGATTCATATAGAAATGAACTCTTTTGTATAAGATAGAATGGAAAATTCTCATTATCAAAGTCAGGAGTACAGCTTAGCTTATGATATATTCCACCGGTATGATAATTAATTAGGGAATTAAGTTCATCATAAGAATAGTTAATAGTATTAAGTGCACCAATTAATTCTCCAAGAAATCTTGCATATATGAGATGTTCTTTACTAACACCTGACAGATCAAACATAAGTGACAGATATCCTATTCCATTGGTTGTTACATTATCAAGAAGATATACAGTAGTTCCATTAATGTCTGTAATCTTTGGCTTTGTATAATCAAATTCAGGATCTAAGTCATCTTTAGTCAGAGTTTTAATAAGACTTAGAGCTTCTTCACTGTCTGGCGTTTTTTGAAATTCAAGCTGTTTTTTTATTGCAAGGTCAAGTTCATCTTTGTCACATGAATTATAATATGCAAGTGCTTTGTCAGTAATATAATCATTCTCGGCATCTATGGCATCAGTTACTGGTTTCATTACAACATTAGATTTGAATGTATTATTAATAAGTCTGTCTTCAATGAATCGTTCAAAATAATCTGTATCAGCCATTTCTTTTAGAAAATCGATAGCTTTAGTGACATCAAGGATCTCAAGAGGATTATCTTCATAATATAAAAGTGTATCAAGTAACTGTTCAGCCATAGAGATTCCTTTTGAAGTATAGTCAGATGAATCTTCACGACTATGAAAATCATAACTTTTTATAACTGAATGAAGGCGGTCTTTATCAATACCTTTTTTAACAACATTCTCTAGAGTATCTTCTATTGTCTTAAAGAACATTTTCTCATCATCTTCATGGCAGTTATAACACATGATGCTGAAGATAGGCTGCCTTAATTTGGTATTGATTATACCATCGGTAAGTTCTCCTATGCCTTCTTTTATAAGCGCTTCTTTTATATATGAACCTTGTGCTGAACATAGGCAATGATTGATGACTATCATAGTAATAAAATCTAATAAGTTGTGGTTGTCAGAATAGACAATATTGTAGGAGAAGCAGTAGCCATTATCAAGATAACTTTCGTCATCAATAGGATATACTTTTTCAAGCCGTACAGTGTTTTTATGAGGTTTTTGCATATCAATGTGATATGTTTTTTTGATATCATTAGCAATATAAGAATATTTTGACAGATAGTTTTTATCAAAGTATTCAAGCTTCTCTTCTATATCATTGTCACCATACATTATAAGGATACAGTTAGCAGGATGATAGTGTGAACAATAGAAGTTTTTCATCTCTTTATATGAAGCATTGATGATATCGCATGGAAGTCCACCAGATACATAGTTATAGCATGTATCTTCAAAGAGAGATTGAAGAATTGCATTATTATGAAGAAAATCACAATCATTGCTAAGTCCTCTCATCTCGTTAAATACAACGCCATTGTATTGTAAGTTATTATCCGAATCATACTCATAATGCCAGCCTTCCTGACCGAATATAGCTGGTTCGTTAAGGATAGCCGGATTGAATATAGCATCAAGATATACATCAGTAAGATTGTCAAAATCTTTTTTATTAGTACTTGCAACCGGAAAAAGAGTCATGTCGCTGTATGTTATTGCATTTAAAAATGTATTAAGAGATCCTTTCATCAATTGAACAAATGGATCTTTTAATGGATATTTTTTAGAACCACAGAAAACAGAATGTTCAACGATATGAGGAATACCTCTGCTATTTTCAGGTGGTGTGCAAAATGCTGCTGTAAAAGCTCTGTGTTTGTCCTCGTTTTTAATAAAAACAACTCTTGCTCCTGTTTTATGTACCCATAAGCTTAAGTCGCTTTTGGGACGACTTAGAGTATAGCTTTCTTTTAAAATATAATTATTCATAAAAATGTATAGTCTCCTTAATATATTACATGATAAATAATTACAAATTCATTAACTGATATCTTTTGCATTATGAGAAATATTATATCAAAGAGTATGATAATTACAAATAGTAATATTCTAAAAATGCTTGTCATTTTACTTCTTTCAACTTATAATAGTATAAGTGTTCACCTTTTAGGTGATGAGAATTGATTATTAATAGAAGTATCATTATATAAAGATACGGGAGGATTGTATGAGTGAAGCAAAAGCAGCACCATTTGTAAAATGGGCAGGTGGAAAGAGACAGCTTCTGCCACAGATAAAAGAGAGACTGCCAGAACAATTTAATAACTATTATGAACCATTTGTTGGTGGTGGTGCAGTAATATTTGAGTTGCTTCCAGAGAATGCCCTGATTAATGATATTAACAGGGCTCTTATTAACACTTACAGGCAGATAAGAGATTATCCGGAAGAATTTATTGATAAAATAAAAGTGCTTGACGAGGGAATGGATAATAATATAGAGAAGCTTGATACTTATTACTATTCATTAAGAGAACAATATAATGACAAGCTTATGAAAGAAGAGTTTGACATGGAGATGGCAACACTTTTTGTATATATTAATAAGCATTGTTTTAATGGCCTTTACAGAGTTAATGGAAAAGGTCTTTTTAATGTTCCATGCAACAAAGCAAGAAGAGTATCATGTGACGAAGAATCATTAAGGCTTACAGCAGCTTACCTTAAGAATGTTACGATTATGGAAGGCGATTTTGAAGTAGCATGTAAGGAGGCAGGTAAAGGTGATTTTGTATTTATAGACAGTCCTTATGCACCGCTTAATCCGACTTCATTTGAGTCATATACTAAGGAAGGCTTTGATATAGAGAGTCATAAGAGAGTAGCAAGACTTTTTGATGAACTGACTAAGAGAGGATGTTATTGTATGCTTACTAATCATAATACTGAACTTATTAATGAACTGTACAGTAATAAAGGATATACAATAGATGTTGTAAGTGTAAGAAGAATGATTAATTCTGATGCAAGCAATAGAAAAGGCAAGGAAGTTATAATAAGAAATTATTAAAGCTGTTAGTCTAAGCTATGTTAAGTTAGAGATAGACAATAGAAAGTATATTTAGAATGGGATGAGTATGAATAGAATTATTAAGAGCAGTGAGAAAGTAACTGCTTATTATGAGACAGACAATACAATATTGATTAAGGGTAACTGCTTTGATATATTAGAGAAGCTAGAACCTGAATCGGTGGATATGATATTTGCAGATCCACCTTATTTTTTGAGTAATAATGGGATAACCTGTAAGGGTGGCAAGATGGTATCTGTTAATAAAGGAGAATGGGATAAGCTTGGAGTTAACGAAGTTACTTCTGTATATGATAAGCACGAATTCAACAGAAAATGGATACGACTTTGTGGAAAACTTCTTAAAAAAAATGGAACTATGTGGATTAGTGGTACACTTCATAATATATATTCAATCGGAATGGCACTTGAAGAAGAAGGATTTAAGATAATTAATAATATAACATGGCAAAAGACTAATCCACCACCTAATCTTGCGTGTCGTTGTTTTACACACTCAACGGAGACGATATTGTGGGCTAAGAAGAATGATAAAAAAGCCAGACATTATTTTGACTATGCAAAGATGAAAGAGTTAAATGATGGCAAGCAGATGAAAGATGTATGGACAGGAAGTCTTACAAGAGCATCAGAGAAAAAGGAAGGAAAGCATCCTACACAGAAGCCGGAATATCTTCTTGAAAGGATTATATTAGCATCTACAAAAGAAAAAGATGTTGTATTAGATCCATTCTGTGGTTCTGGAACAACAGGTGTAGTAGCAAAGAGATTTGGCAGATTCTTTGTAGGAATAGATCTGGAAGAAGAATATCTTGATATATCAAGAAAAAGGATTGATAAGACAGTGAATATAAGAGAGGAATAAGTATGAGCAGAGATTTTGATAAATGGTTAAGTGGTTTTCGGGCAAGTATATCCGGTTATGATTATTATATTGATTTTGAAAAAGTTATACGCAATGTTGATAGTATAAAGATAGAACTTAATATTCTTAATACACTTGTAGGTGCTAATAACATTGAAGATGAATTTGAGCGTATAGTTAAGAGATATCCGGAGACACTTTCATGTATACCAATTCTTCTTGCAGTTCGTGGTGAGGAGATATATGCACAGGATGAAGATGGAGCATATCTGTATAATTTTAAGAATATGAATCATGATATTGACAGATATAAGATGTTTATGCGAAAGACAGGATTATTTGATATGTTGTCAAAACACATTGTTAATAATCTTGTCGATTATGTTCTTGGTGTTGAGACAGGTCTTGATTCTAATGGCCGTAAGAACAGAGGCGGACATCAGATGGAAGATCTTGTTGAGAATTATATAATTAAAGCCGGCTTTATAAGGGATGAGAATTATTACAAAGAGATGTATCTTAGAGAAGTAGAACAAAAATGGAATATAGATCTTAGTGCATTATCTAATCAGGGCAAAGCTGCCAAGAGATTTGATTATGTCATAAAGACAGAGAATATGATATATGGTATTGAGACTAATTTTTATGGAAGTGGTGGATCTAAACTAAATGAGACAGCCAGAAGTTATAAGATGTTAGCAACAGAAGCCGATACAATCAATGGATTTACATTTGTGTGGTTTACTGACGGAATTGGATGGAAAAGTGCAAAAGGTAATCTTCGTGAGACTTTTGACATTATGGAACATATTTACAGTATAGAAGATCTTGAGAATGATATAATAAAAAAAGCAATAAAATAATAGATTTAATACTTTTTTTATTATTAAAAGATAGAGGATAATACCTTTAGCGATAAAGAGTGCTACACATCTTAAAATGTGTAGAAACCCTTCCTAGATGCTTGACTTTTGATATAAAAAAATGCAAAATAAAAAATGACGATTGGTCATTTACAAATGTTTATCAGTAAGTAATATTATATTTATTTGCTTAAGAAAGGCAGGTATTATTATGGCAAAAAAATCGAAATTAAAATTAGGTCTTATGGTAGCAGCTGCAGCAGGTGCAGGAGTTGTTGTAGCAAAGAGTAAAAAGAGTTCTCAGGCTAATGTAGAACGTGAGAATGCTAAGAAGCAGTCAGAAGAAGAGAGAAGTAACTATAGAAATACAGAGAGAGGAAAGAACCAGAAAAATAGTAAGGGAATATATTATAGTAATGGTAACTATGAAGCATTTGCACGTCCTGAAAAACCTGAAGGCGTTGATAATAAATATGCTTATCTTGTAGGAAGTGGTCTTGCATCATTAGCAGCTGCATGTTTCCTTGTAAGAGATGGTCAGATGCCTGGAGATCATATAACAATCCTTGAAGCTATGGATATAGCAGGTGGTGCATGTGATGGCATTAATGATCCAACAAGAGGATTTGTAATGCGTGGCGGACGTGAGATGGAGAACCATTTTGAATGTCTTTGGGATTTATTTAGAAGTATTCCATCAATTGAGACACCAGGTATATCAGTACTTGATGAATATTATTGGCTTAATAAGCATGATCCTAACTATTCACTTTGTCGTGCAACAGAGAATCGTGGTGATGATGCACATACAGATGGCAAATTCAATCTTAGTCAGAAAGGCTGTATGGAGATTATGAAGCTCTTTATGACAAAAGATGAAGATCTATATGATAAGACAATCGAAGATGTATTTGATGAAGAAGTATTTGGTTCAACATTCTGGTTATACTGGAGAACAATGTTTGCATTCGAGAATTGGCATTCAGCACTTGAGATGAAGTTATACTTCCAGAGATTTATTCATCATATTGGAGGACTTCCAGACTTTAGTGCTCTTAAGTTCACTAAATACAATCAGTATGATTCACTTATTCTTCCTATGAAGAGATATCTTGAAGCTGCAGGTGTAAAATTCCAGTTTAATACACAGGTAACTAATGTTGTATTTGAATTTGAAGGCGATAAGAAGATTGCAAAGACAATTGAGTGCAAGATAGATGGTGAGAAGAAAGAGATTCCACTTACAGAGAATGACCTTGTATTTGTAACAAATGGAAGTTGTACAGAAGGAACAATCTATGGAGATCAGACACATGCACCTGTTGGTAATGCAGAAGTAAGAAATAGTGGATGTTGGGATCTATGGAAGAACATAGCAAGACAGGATCCATCATTTGGACATCCTGAGAAGTTCTGTTCAGATATAGAGAAGACTAACTGGGAGTCAGCTACAGTTACAACACTTGATGATAAGATTATTCCATATATTGAGAGAATATGTAAGAGAGATCCAAGAAGTGGTAAAGTAGTAACAGGTGGTATTGTAAGCTGTAAAGATTCAAGCTGGTTACTTAGCTGGACAATCAACAGACAGGTACAGTTCAAAGAACAGAGTAAAGATCAGGTATGTGTATGGGTATATGGATTATTCACAGATGCAATCGGTGATTTCGTTAAGAAACCTATGAAAGAATGTACTGGTGAAGAGATTACACAGGAATGGTTATATCATCTTGGAGTACCAGTTAATGAGATAGCAGATCTTGCTAAGAATAGTGCAATATGTGTACCTACAATGATGCCATATATTACAGCATTCTTCATGCCAAGAAGAAAAGGTGACAGACCGGATGTAATTCCTGATGGATGTGTTAACTTTGCATTCCTTGGACAGTTTGCAGAGACACCAAGAGATACAATTTTTACAACAGAGTATTCAGTAAGAACAGGTATGGAAGCTGTATATGGTCTGTTAGGTGTAGACAGAGGTGTGCCTGAAGTATGGGGAAGTGTATATGATGTACGAGAGCTTCTTGATAGTTCAGTTAAGTTAATGGATGGCAAATCACCATTAGAGATAGAACTTCCTGGACCACTTAATGCACTTAAAAAACCTGTAATTAAGGCGATAAAAGGAACTGTAATTGAAAAACTTTTAAGAGATCATGATGTTCTTAAAGACTATATGCTAAAATAGATATAAAATCTATGATATTACAATAGCATAGATTTTATGAAATATATTAAAGTATCTTTAATAAATTATATAACTAATATGGAAACTACTGTCAGAGATGGCAGTAGTTTTTGTGTTGGAATGAATTAATGAAAAATATTATGATATGACGGTCAAAAGGTATTTTGCCCGTCATTTATGATTCATCAGATTACTACATGCTACGCATGCCTGTAATCTGACTATACCTCGAAATTCGCTAATTTACTGCCTTTGAGCAGTAAATTGCTACTTTCTTGGTGTAGTGCGAGTCAATAAGGTATACATCGAAATACATGCAAGCATGTGTCGATGATACCTTTTGACTCTTGAATCATATTATCAATTGACATCTGCAAAGAATTGTGTTAAAACAAAATTCGCCAAATTATTAAAAGAATAATATTGACCGATGATTACAAAGAATGATAATTAATAATGATATGGAAAAGAGGAGAACTGATGAAGGAGAAAAAGAAATATGAAATGGACATGTGCAATGGTCCAATAATTAGTAAGATGCTTATATTTGCAATACCGCTTATGTGCTCTAGTATATTGCAGTTATTATTCAATGCGGCAGATATTGTTGTAGTAGGTAAGTTCGCTGGTGATAATTCACTTGGAGCAGTAGGTTCGACAACAGCACTTATTAATCTGTTAGTTAATCTTTTTATGGGATTGTCTGTAGGAGCTAATGTTCTTGCAGCCAGAGATTATGGTGGCAATCGCAAGGATGAACTTAGTAAGACTGTTCATACATCTATGATGTTAAGTATAATAAGTGGAATTATACTTACATTTGTAGGGGTCTTGTTCTCAAGACAGATACTTATATTAATGAAATCACCAGATGAGATACTTCCACTGGCGTCATTGTATCTTAAGATATATTTTATTGGTATGCCTGCGTCTATGGCATATAATTTTGGAAGTGCTATATTAAGATCAGTTGGAGACACCAAACGACCATTATATTTTCTTTTTGCAGCGGGAATAGTTAATGTTATACTTAATCTTATATTTGTAATTGTGTTTAATATGGATGTTGCCGGAGTTGCACTTGCGACTATAATATCGCAATATATATCTGCTTTTCTTGTAATAAGATGTCTTATGAGAGAATCAGAAGGAATCAAACTTCATATATCAAAGCTTAAGATACACAAAGACAAACTTATGCCAATATTAAGAGTGGGTATCCCGGCAGGTTTTCAGGGCGTTATCTTCTCACTGTCTAATGTTGTAATTCAGTCATCAGTTAATATATTTGGTAATATCATTGTATCTGGTAATTCAGCAGCACAGAATATTGAAGGCTTTATATATGTAGGAATGAATGCATTCTATCAGGCAGCAATATCATTCACAAGTCAGAATATGGGAGCAGGTAAAAAAGAAAGAGTTAGAAAGATTGCAATATCAGCACAGATTCTTGTTATACTTACAGGACTTATACTTGGACTTACAGCATTATTTAGCGGAAGATGGCTTCTTAGAATATATACTAATAATCCTGAAGTAATAGAAGCAGGAATGAAGAGAATGATTGTTATAACAACTACATATTTTTTATGTGGAATGATGGACGTAATGGTTGGAATAATGAGAGGACTTGGATATTCAATAATTCCTATGATTGTATCACTTGTTGGTGCATGTGGATTAAGACTTATCTGGATAGCAACTGTATTTCAGATACCACAATATCATAATGTAACAACTGTATATGTTGCATATCCAATATCGTGGGCAATTACATTTACAATACATGTTATTACATATATAATAATCAGACAGAGGCTTGGTCTTGGTAAAAAGTAAAAGTGAGGAAAAAGAGGGAAAATGGAAAACAAAAAGAATACTAGCGAAAAAGAGAATTTTCTACAAAAGACACTTGTAGTTGCATTATTGGCAGCAGTATGTACATTCCTGTGGGGAAGTGCATTTCCATGTATTAAGATAGGATATCGTCTTTTTGATATTCCGTCAGATAATACATATACGCAGATATTGTTTGCAGGAATCAGATTTACACTTGCAGGAATACTTACAATATTAATTGGAAGTGTACTAAACAGAGAATTGCTTGTTCCTAAGAAAAAGTCAATACCTAATATAATAAAATTGTCAATGTTTCAGACAGTTTTACAATATATATTTTTTTATATGGGACTTGCAAGAACAAGTGGCGTAAAATCTTCTATAATTGAAGGCTCTAATACATTCATAGCAATATTAATAGCTTGTCTAGCATTTAAACAGGAGAAACTTAATCTTAAGAAGATATTAGGCTGTGTTATAGGTTTTGCCGGAGTTGTACTTGTTAATATAACAAAAGATGGAATTGATATGAATATGACATTCATGGGTGAAGGTGCAATTCTTATGTCAGCCGTAGCTTATGCGATATCTTCAGGACTTATTAAGATATATTCAAAGGATGATAACCCTGTAATGTTAAGTGGATATCAGTTCTTATTTGGTGGAATCCTTCTTATGATAGCAGGTTTTGCAATGGGTGGAAGAATTACACAAGTAAATCCACAGGGAATAATGATGCTTATATATCTTGCATGTATATCAGCAGTTGCATATTCACTATGGGGAGTACTATTAAAATATAATCCGGTTTCTAAAGTCGCAGTATTTGGTTTTATGAATCCGGTATTTGGAGTAATCTTATCAGCATGGTGGCTTAATGAGACAGGTAATGACCTTGGAGTAAAAGCACTTATAGCACTTGTGCTTGTATGTATTGGAATATATATAGTTAACAGAAAAGATAAAGTTAAAGAATAAAATAAATTATATCATTATATATATTTTGCCGATAGATTGTGTATAGTTTATAAAAAATAGGAACACATATCTGGGGGAATGATATATATGAATAATATAATGTTTATATTTAAACGGGATATGAAGAATCTCGTTACTAATATTTTTGCACTCTTAATAGCGGGGGGATTATGTTTTATTCCCTCGCTATATGCATGGTTTAATATATACTCAAACTGGGATCCTTATGCTAATACTTCGGCAGTTAATATAGCAGTATTTTCAGAAGATGAAGGATATACAGATGAAGATGGTAATTATAGTAATATAGGAGAGCAGGTACTTGAAAGTGTGAAGAAAAGTACGAGTATCGGCTGGGTATTTACTGATACAAAAGATGATGCAATAGAGGGCGTAAAAAGTGGAAAATACTATGCGGCTGTTATTATAAATAACAGTTTTACTTATAATATATATAACATTTCTAAACAGGATTATAAGAATCCTACAATCACTTATTATGAGAATTCTAAGAAGAATGCTGTTGCAGCTAAGATAACAGATACAGCAGTGTCAACACTTAAGACAAGTATTAATGCAAGCCTTATTAAGACTATGGCGGGAACAGTATTTGACAAGACTAATGTAGTCGCTGATAAGCTTAATAACTCTGAATCAATAGATAATATGATATCAGAAGTAGAAGAGATAAGTGATAAGCTTACACAGATGAGTACAACAATTGATACATTTATATCTAATAATAATGAACTTGTACAGTCTATGTCAGATATGAAGTCACAGATTCCTCTTATTAATGACAGAATAGATTCAGGTATTAATAAGCTTAATCAGACAAAGACACAGTTTACAACATCAACACAAGATGCAGATTCATTTGCAAGTGAATTATCAGCCATGACAGACAGCATATCACAATCAGCTGATACAATCAGGCAGACACTTAATAATGCAAAGATTGATGAAGGCTTAGATACTGTTAAGACAAGTATATCTATGGCTCTTAATGATACGAAGAATCTTGAGAATGATCTTAATACACTTGTAAAAGCGGTAATTAATGAAAATACAGGAATAGCTGCATCAGATACAATTCAGAATATAAAAAATTACATAAATCAGATAAATCAGATATTATCACAGATAGAAGTTAATCTTGACATAACACCTGATATTACAGGTGATTCAATAAAGAAGATCTTAGATAATAGCATAACACAGGTTGATAATCTGAAAAAAATATATAATAACAGTCTGAAGCCACAACTTTTGACACTTACTAATAATATGACGACAGTAATTGATGATGTTAATACATTTCTTACAGGAATAGCATCTACTGTCAATGGAGTGAGTGATGTGATTAATAGCGCAGATACTACAGTTAATAACATTAATGACAGCCTTATAGCGACTAAACAGGTTGTTGATGATGTTAATAATAAGCTGCAGTCAGCAATTAATGAGATGAGAGATAAAGATTATGATGAGAAAAAAGAGATACTTATTAATCTCTTATCAGGAGATCCAAAGACACTTTCAGAATTTTTCTCAGAGCCTGTTAAAGTACATACAGAGCTTATATATGAGATTGCAAATTATGGTTCAGGCGTTGCACCATTTTATACAGTACTTGCAATATGGGTTGGTGCACTTGTGCTTGTATCACTGATAAAAGTCGATGCAGATAAAAAAGGGCTTGATAATCCAAAGTTATATGAGCTGTTTTTTGGAAGATATCTTTTATTTTTCCTGCTTGGGCAGGTTCAGACAGTTATATGCGTACTTGGAGACATATATCTTCTAAAATGTCAGGTAGTATATCCGGGACTGTTTTTACTAGCTTCATGTCTTACAAGCCTAACATTTACATTGTTAATCTATGCACTTACTATATCATTTGGTGATGTAGGTAAAGCAATATCGGTTGTAATGATAGTTCTTCAGATAGCAGGTTCAGGTGGAACATATCCGATAGAGATACTTCCGTCATTCTACCGGGCTGTATATATCTTCTTTCCATTTCCGTATGCAATCAATGCATTAAGAGAAACTGTAGGAGGAATGTATGGAGATACATACGTTATGTCAATATTACAGCTTCTTATATTTGCAGTTGCATCACTCTTATTAGGGCTTGTAATACGAAAACCTTTTATAAAAGTTAATCACTTTATGGAGAAACGAATGAAGGATACTAAGATGATGTAGGAGGAATTAGTATGAGCAGAGAGAAGAAAAATAATCAAAAAACAGATGTTAGGGTTAATGATGAAGATACTATAAAATATAAAGAGATATATGATATGATAATTGAATATGAGAAAAAAATTCATATTAAAAATGAGAAAAGAATTAAGATAGGGCTTAGATGTATAATAATAATTCCTATGATATTTTTATTTTTACTTTTTGTTACAGAGAGTTCAAAGGTAATATTTCTGATACTATGGATAGTATCATTATTTGTAATAGCATCCTATCTTATTGCTGTTGAATATATGGATTATAATCTGCAAAAGAAGATTAAAGAGTTCACAGGTGATGAAGATGCAGAATTTGATGGACTTTTAGGTGATGATCTTATGCAGGTACATGAGACACTTAAGAGAATAAAGCAAAGAGAAGGTGATATGTAATGAAGATGATACTGCAGATATTTAGAAAAGATGCGAGAAGAATAAGCACTAATGTAGTTGCAGTTGTAGTAATAATGGGACTTTGTATATTACCATGTCTGTATGCGTGGTTTAATATTATATCTAACTGGGATCCGTATGGTGCAGATGCGACATCGAATATAAAAGTTGCTGTATATTCAGAGGATAAGGGAATAGACATAAGCGGAATAGAACTTAATGTAGGAGCATCTGTTGTATCAGCACTTGAGAGTAATACTACAATAGGCTGGGTATTTACACAAAGTGCATCAGATGGAATTAATGGTGTATATGCAGGAGATTATTATGCAGCACTCATTATACCTGAGAATTTTACAGAGAATATTATAAGTTTTGCAAAAGGCGAAGTTATTAATCCAGAGATTATATATTATGAGAATGATAAAAAGAATGCAATAGCACCAAAGATTACAGCTAAGGCAAAGACAGCGGTACAGAATCAGGTTAATGCCACATTCATTGGAACAATAGCAGAGACTGTAACTAAAATTGGAAGTGGTATAAGTAATATAACTGGTGGGACTGTTATGAGCGAATTAGATTCACAGTTAGCTAAGACTAATAGTAGCTTTGTGCAATATATTAATATAATCGATTCATTAATTACAGTTACTGAATCTGCAAAAGGTACAGTAGCATCGACAGATGCACTTACATCTAATTTTAATACTATAACATCAGCAGGAAGAAGTACTATATCAGGAATGCAGAGTATGCTTCTTACAGCGTCACAGACAACAGAGACTATGACAATGCTTGTTAATTATAGCCTTGATCTTATAGAAGATAATCTTACCGGAATATCTAAAAAGATTGAGAATACATTAACAGTACTGACGAATACAGGAGATTTTGTAGATATTAGTGTAGATGGTGTGACACAGGTAGTTCCTTATATGAGAGAGCTTTTTAATGGAACAATAACTAATACAGGTATTGATGAGAATAAATATGCAGGTGAGATTGCAGCGATTCGTGCAGATTTTGACAGATTAGAGAATGAGATTAATTCACTTAATTCTGGAAAAGAACTTACAATTTCAGAGATTAAGAAAGTCAAAGACAGCATTAAGAGCGAAACCGACAGATGCTTAATGGCAGTACAAAGTGTGAAAAATTCATACAATTATACAGTAAAACCAAAACTTAATGAGGATATGTATGGATTACAGGCATCACTTATGGATGCGTCAGAATTATTAGCTTCAATGTCTGGAGATTTTACAGATCTTACGATTGATATATCAAAATATTCAGATTCAATAACAAAAGGAACAGATAGTCTTAAAGCATCAAGGGATGAAGCTGAAGAAGTGCTTAACAATATTAATATGATATCTGACAGACTAAAAGTTTTGTCTGACAGCGAATCATTTAACGAGATGATTAATATAATTACTTCAGATTCTGTTAATGCATCTGAGTTTGCAGAATCTCCGGTATATATGGAGACAGAGAAGATATATCCGATACAAACGTATGGATCACAGATGGCAGCATTCTATACGATACTTGCAATATGGTTTGGTTCACTTATTCTTGTTGCGATTATACATGTAACAGTTCATGAAGGAGATGGCATTACAGGAGTAAAACCATGGCAGGCATATTTTGGCAGATATATAACATTCTTCCTTATTGGTCAGGTACAGGCATTATTAACAGTGCTCGGTAATGTATATTATATAGAGATACAGTGTATACATCCGTTTTTGTATTGGTTTGCAACTTCACAATGCAGCTTTATGTTTACAATCTTCATATATTCATTGACAGTGGCATTTGGTAATGTTGGTGAAGCATTAGCAGTAATAATTATGGTAATACAGGTTGCAGGAGCTGGTGGAACATTTCCTATAGAAGTATTACCAAAGGCATATCAGCTTATATATAATTATCTGCCATTCAAATTTGGAATGACAGCAATCAAAGAGACAATAGGTGGAATGTACAGACTTGATTATCTTAAGAGTATAATGTCTTTGTATGCTTATGTAGGAATTTCACTTATAATAGGAATTCTTGTAGCGATACCATTTAGAAGACTTAACAAGATGATTGAGCATAGTAAAGAGAAGACAGGATTTATGATATAATCTAATATTATATTTATACGAAAATGGTTCAACTTATTGAACTAATATTGAACTTAAATTGAACTTGTGCTATTCTAAACGGGTACAGACGGAATGTGGTATATATAATAAGCAGTATATATAATAAGTAGTATAAGAATGTCGTCTTTTATATATGCACAGATATAGATACAGTGTCTGTGAAACAAATATATTCAGAATAGAGATTAAGAAAGCGGTGACATTTATGGCAAAAGCTACAGTATCGCAGAGGTTAAAAGAGATAATGGAGCTAAAAGGTCTTAAGCAGGTTGATATAATAAAGATGTCAGAACCTTATGGTAAGGAAGTTGGAATAAAACTTGGCAAGAGTCATATAAGTCAGTATATAAGTGGTAAGACAGAACCACGAATTGATGTGATAGCAGTGCTTGCTAAGACGCTTGATGTAAGTGAATTATGGCTTATGGGTGAAGACGTAGATATGAAGAGCGGCAAAAAATATATGCCTGATACGATAGGAGAGAATGGTATGAGAGAATTTAAGAAATCAACAAAACTTGATAATGTATTATATGATGTAAGAGGACCAGTTGTAGATGAAGCAGCAAGAATGGAAGAAGCCGGGATGCATATTCTCAAACTCAATATAGGTAATCCTGCACCATTTGGATTTAGAGCACCAGAAGAAGTTGTGTATGATATGCGTCAGCAGCTTACAGACTGTGAAGGATATTCAGATTCAAGAGGACTTTTTGCAGCAAGAAAAGCGATTATGCAATATGCTCAGATAAAACATATACCTAATGTAGCAATAAGTGATATATATACAGGTAATGGCGTAAGTGAATTGATTAACTTATGTATGCAGGCACTTCTTAACGATGGAGATGAGATACTTATTCCTTCACCGGATTATCCATTATGGACAGCAACAGCTACATTAGCAGGTGGTAAAGCTGTACATTATATCTGTGATGAGAGTGCAGACTGGTATCCTGATATTGAAGATATTAAGAAAAAAGTTACAGACAGAACTAAAGCTATAGTAATCATTAATCCTAACAATCCAACAGGAGCAGTATATCCAAAAGAAGTTCTTGAAGAGATTGTAAAAGTAGCAAGAGAACATCAGCTTATAATATTCTCAGATGAGATATATGACAGATTATGTATGGATGGTGAGGAACATTGTTCAATAGCTTCACTTGCACCGGATCTGTTCTGTGTTACATTCAGTGGGCTTTCAAAGTCACATATGATAGCTGGATTTAGAGTTGGCTGGATGATATTAAGTGGTAATAAAGCAATGGCAAAAGATTATATGGCTGGAATTAATATGCTTTCTAATATGCGTCTGTGTTCTAATGTACCGGCACAGTCAATAGTACAGACAGCACTTTGGGGTTATCAGAGTGTCAATAACTACATTCAGCCGGGTGGAAGAATATATGAACAAAGAGAGTTCATATACAAAGCACTTAATGATATACCGGGAATAAGTGCAGTTAAGCCAAAAGCAGCATTCTATATATTCCCTAAGATTGATATTAAGAAGTTCAATATATATAATGATGAGAAGTTTGCATTTGATTTCCTTAAAGAGAAAAAAGTATTGATTGTTCCTGGAAGTGGATTTAACTGGGCAGAGCCTGATCACTTTAGAGTAGTATATCTTCCAAGAATAGAAGTTCTTGATGAATCAATGAAGAATATGGCAGATTTCTTCGCACATTATCAGCAGAAATAGAAGATGCATATAAGCATATAGTACTGATTACAAGATTGTATTTGCAGAAAAGATGCTAATAAAAAGTTAAGCAATAAAATATAAGTCACTTTAAATAAAAACAGATGGATTTAAATTATATCTTAATCCATCTGTTTTTGCATTTTTATTTTAATGTTCTTATTGTAATGAATTATCTTTGAACTTCATTACCACTTGCTGAGAATGCAAGTCTATTAACTTCGTCAACTGTAACAAGGTTAAAGTCACCACTTACTGTATGTTTTAAACAGCTTGCTGCATTAGAGAATTCAACAGCTTTTTGAGGATCATATCCATGAATATAACTGTAGATGATACCTGCACAATAAGCATCACCTGCTCCGATATAATCAAGAATACTCATATAATACTCTTTGCTGTAGTAAGCTTTGCCCTTAGTATAGATCATAGACTGAAGCTTAAATGTTGTAATAGATGTCTCTGTACGCCATACAGAAGCTACTATTTTGAATGGGAACATCTTAAGAAGTTCTTTTGCAATATAAGCATTCTTTTCTTCACCGTTAGCCTGTGAAGGATCGATGGAGAAGATACCGATAGCATCATCTTCATTAGCAATACATATATCAACGTATGGGCAGATTTCAGACATAACTTTTTTAGCTTTTTCACTGCTCCATAATTTACTTCTATAGTTAAGATCACAGCTTATTGTAAGTCCTAGTTTTTTAGCAGCTTTACAGGCTTCAAGTGTGATTACAGCCATCTCATCGCTTAGTGCAGGAGTAATTCCTGAAAAATGAAACCATGTAGCATCTTTAAATATCTCGTCCCAGTTAAAATCATCTCTGCTTGCAAGAGCGATTGCAGAATCAGCACGGTTATATATAACATTAGAAGGTCTCTGGCTTGTCTTCTTCTCAAGGAAGTAGATACCTATCTGATCACCACCACGAACGATATTGCTTGTATCAACACCATACTGTCTTAATGCATTAACAGCACTCTGACCGATTGTATGCTTTGGAAGCTTTGTAACATAAGATGTATTAATACCAAAGTGAGATAATGAAACAGCAGTATTAGCTTCACCGCCGCCATATACAGCTTCGAATGAATGACACTGTGTAAAACGTTCATTGTTGTTAGGTGAAAGGCGAAGCATAATTTCGCCAAAAGTAATAATTTTGTTTTTCATTAAATTGCACCTCTCAAATAAATCTTTAAATAATTCCCACAAATTATATTATAGCATATTTTTAGTGGCTTGTACTAAAAATTGAATATTTTTTTTGAAAAAATATTGATTTTTTTTAACAACCTTTAGTATAGAAAAGCAAAAAACATCAGCAGCTTATATACATAAATATAAGAACTGCTGATATTTTTACCTGATATATTATTTTACAACAATATTATCTTTTACAATTTCAAGGGCTTTTTCGGCAATCATATTCTGCATAAGATAACTCTTGCCATAAGTCTCAACCATTGAAGTATAATCGTCTTCTGATTTACCTTGTTCTGTTAAGTATGCTTTATAATCATCTTCAGTAACAGATATGCCTTCTTTTTCAGCTATAGCCTGATAGAACAGATTAGTCTTAAGAGTCTTTAAAACAGAAGTATCAAGGCTCTTGTCATACTGTGATTCTGATTTTCCTACATAATCTTCAAAGCTTGAAAGTGATGTATACATTGATTTGTAGTAGTTATAATTAGATTCATCAACATATTTTTGTAATGATTTAAGGTGTGAGAAATATTTCTCAGGAACAGTATTAACTGTTATATTTTCATCAATGTATGTTGAAATCCAAGATTCAAGCTTCTGATTATAATTAGTCTCTTTTAGATATTCTCTATATCCGTCAGCAGTAGTTGCATAATCAGAGAGATTCTCTTTTACAAAATCATCAGTGAATTCAGGAATCTGATATACACTATTAATAGTAACTTCAAATACAGCATCTTTGCCTGAAAGTTCTGTATTAGTATCATAAGGATCTGGGAATGTTACATTAACTGTAACATGTTCGCCAGGTGCATGTCCGATTAATTGCTGTTCAAAATCATCTATATATGTACCAGAGCCAATCTCAAGATCTGCACCGGAACCATTAGTATTTCCACCACTGAATTCCTCGCCGTCTACTGTTCCGACATAATCAATATTAACAGTATCGCCATCTTTTATCTTAGTCTCGGTTGAAGTGTCTTCAGTCTTATGGCTTTTTAAGATAGACTGGATACTGGTCTCAACATCTTCATCTGTATATTCAACTTCACTTTGTGGTACTTCAAGACCTTTATAATCAAAAGTTCCTAAAACGTCAGTTGCATTAATACCTGATATGAATCCATTGTCATCAAGATAAGCACTGAAATCACTGCTAGGTTTGATTCTTGTAACTTCACGATAGATTTTAATACCTGCAACTGATGCAAAACCTACAATAACAACTGTTAAAAAGGTAATTTTTGCAGCTTTTAAAAGTATCCTGTTACGTTTCATTTTTTTAATTTCTTTTTCTCTCTGGATTTTACGCTGCTTACTAAGACTTAATCCAGAAGTATCAACTTTTTTTTCTTCCTTCATTAATATAACCTCTTCCTGTATAGTTTTGTACAACGTCGTTATTATAACATATATTTATGTTACTTTTGTGAAAAAAATTAAATTTTTTGAAACTTTTTATAATGGTTATGCGTCTATATATTGAGAAGATTATTTAGGAGAAAAAAAGACATGTTATTTTCAAGCCAGATATTTATATTTGCATTTTTACCGATCTTTATGATCATTTATTATATAGCAGGCAAAAAATACAGAAACGCAGTACTTTTTATTGGAAGTATAATATTCTATTCAATAGGAGAGTTAAAATATCTTCCACTTATGATAGGAATGCTTACTGTTAATTATTTTGCAGCAGAACTAATTGAAGATTCTAAGAGTAATATCAAGAAAAAAACTATACTTTCTATAATACTTTTTGTAGATTTTGGGATACTTATATATTACAAAGGATTCGCAAAACATATACCACTTGGAATAAGTTTTTATACGTTTCAGATAACTGCGTATGTTATTGATGTATATAAAACAGATGCTAAAGCACAGCATAATTATGTGAATCTTGGAACATATCTGTGTATGTTTCCACAGCTTATAGCAGGACCGATTATACTATACACTGATATAGATAAAGAGATAGAAAAACGAGAATATAATTTTGAAAATATAGAAGAAGGACTAAAGATATTTGTCATTGGACTTGCATCAAAAGTACTTGTGGCAGATGTTCTTGCAATGCTTGTTAATGAGATAAAAGTTACCGGATATGATAGTATAACAACGATAATGGCATGGATTGGTGCGATAGCTTATTCAATTGAGATCTATTTTGATTTTAATGGATATTCACTTATGGCAATTGGTCTTGGCAGAATGTTAGGATTTCATATTCCAAGAAATTTTGATAATCCATATATATCACGTTCAGTAAGTGAATTCTGGAGAAGGTGGCATATTACACTTGGAAGATGGTTTAAAGATTATGTATATATACCACTTGGAGGTAACCGAAAGGGCAGATTTAATACAATAAGAAATCTTCTTATAGTATGGATTCTTACAGGAATATGGCATGGATGTGGAGTAACATTCGTGTTATGGGGAATATCAACATTTCTATTAATAGCTTTAGAAAAAGTTTTTTTACACAAGATACTTGATAAGAGTAAGATTATATCATCCATCTATATGTTCTTATTTATTAATATAAGCTGGGTTATATTCTCATTAGAAGATTTAACGAGTGTTAAGACATATCTTTTAAGAATGTGTCCTGTGATAAAAGGTAGTGCATCGGCATATATTAACAGTTTGGATTATGTAAGTGCATTAAAAAGATATGGATTATTCCTTATTATTGGGATTATATTTAGCACACCAATAGGTGAAAAGTTATATAAAAAATATGGAAAAACATATATTTTGGCAGGAATTCTCCTTGTTGTATTCTGGTTATGTGTATATAGAATGGCAACAAGTGCCGCCAATCCATTTTTGTACTTTAGATTTTAAGGGAGAAAAAGATATGAATAAACGTATTAAATATCCATTTTTCTCAGCAATTGTATTAAGTAGTATTATATATGGAGAATTTAAGATGCTTAACAGTTATGTTGAGAAGAATGAGAATAAGATAAATGGCAGTATAGTTAGTGAAGAAGGAAAGAAAGAAGATAATGAGTATGCAACATATACTTTAAAAAGTGATGAACATATAAGCGAGAGTATATCAGTTACAGAAACAGATGAGAATACAAAAGAAGCAGATAATATTGAAGAAACACAAACTGAAGAAGCTACAGAGTCAGTAACACAAGCAAAAGCACCTGAGATTACTAATGAATCTGATAAGACATATGAATTCACACAGGTTGATATAAGCTATCTGGATGACGCACTTTTTATAGGAGATTCAAGAACTTCGACACTTTATGAGTATGCAGGATGGGATAATACAGATTTTTATGTTGAGTATGGACTTACAATATGGGATGTTCTTGATGCACCAATAGCTAGTGTTCCGGGAAGTAATGAAAAAATTTCAGTTTATGATGGATTATCAGCTAAAAAGTATGGTAAAATATATATTATGCTAGGAGTAAATGAATTAGGAACAGGAACAGCAGATACGTATTTTGAACAATTTAAGACAGTAATTTCAACGATAAGGGAATTACAGCCTGATGCAGTCATATTTATTCAGAGCATTATGCATGTTACAGATGAGATTGACCACAAAGGAACATACATCAATAATGATGAGATTAATGCCAGAAATGATAAAATAAAGACATTAGCAGACAATAAGAATGTATTTTATATAGACAACAACCAATTATTCGATGATCCACAGACAGGCAAGTTAAATCCGGACTATACAGCAGACGGAGTGCATATACTTGCAAGATATGTTGGGGACTGGCAGAATTTCTATCTGGAGCATGGTATTATAAAATAATAATATCGACAAATAGAAAGAGGTATTGCAATGAGTTACGAAACAGTACATCATGCGATTGAAGATATAATTCTTACATCTTATGAATCGATGTATCGCCTTGCATATACTTATGTGAAGAATGAGCAGGATGCACTTGATATAGTGCAGGAGAGTATATATAAGGCAATTAAGAACTCGGATCAGATAGACAATATAGAGTCAGCTAAAAGCTGGATTTGGAGAATCCTTGTTAATACAGCGATTGATTATGTAAGACAGAATAAAAGAGAAGTGATAATCTCTGATATCTCTGATAATGAAGAGATTATGGTTGACAAACCTTTTATTGATATATATGAAGATATAGATATGCTAAAAGCACTTGATATATTAAGTGACAGAGAAAAGGCAGTAGTTATACTTCGTTATTTTGAAGATATGAAGATTAGCGAAGTGGCACAATGCCTTGGAGAGAATATTAATACAGTTAAATCTGTTTTATATAGAAGTTTAAAAAAATTAAAAACAGAAATTACGGGAGGAGGCTCTTGAAATGAGTGAAGACGATATTTGGAATATTAAAGATGCATATATGAAGATTAATATTCCTGAGTGCCTGTTACACTGCATTGAAGAAGCAGTTGCGAAAGGGCAAGAGTCTTACAACAGTTCAAGAAAACCACAAAAAGAGGAACCTGTTAATATTAATAGTAAACTATAATTAAGAAACAGGTAATTTTTGGAGTTACTGTAGTAAAGATTACTATACTATTAATGCGACACGACCGAAAAATACTTTGGAGGTGGGCGCATGAAAAATAAAAAGAAAATTTTAAAAGCAACAGTCATAATAACATTTACAATGTCGATGTTATTATGTTTATTTTTTATGCGTGGCAGTGCCAAGGTTAGTGCAAAAGATGAAGAACATGCTAAGAATATTCTATATATAAGTTCATATTCGTATGATTGGGGAACAATCCCATTACAGATGCAGGGCGTAGATGAAGTGCTGTCTGAATGTTATAGTATAATATATGAATTTATGGACACGAAGAGAGTCTCATACGATGTTGCATCAATAGAATTAAGCAACAAACTTAGAAATATGAGAAAAAATGGTTATGCATATGATGCAGTTATTGTAGGTGATGATGATGCACTTCATTTTATAGATGAATATAAAGATGAATTCTTTAAAAATATTCCAGTATCATATCTTGGAATTAATGATATAGAATTTGCTGAGAGAATGGCATCTGACAGTAAGATTACAGGAGTTGTAGAAGTTCTTCCGTATGAAGCTAATATTAATCTTATAAGATCTATTTTTCCTGAAGTTGATACAATTGTAGGAATTGTAGATTCAACTAATACTGGAATAGGCGAAAAAGGACAGTTTATCGAGGCATCAAAAAAATATCCACAATATACATTTGAAGAACTCAACGTTTCTGATTATGATAAAGATACAGTAAAAGAAAAATTATCAGAATATGGTAATAATACAGTAATATTCTATCTTATTATGTCATCTGACAAAGATGGCAATGTATATACATTAGATGAGAGAGAAGAGATATTTAAGAATTATTGTAATGTTCCAATATTCAGAATGAATCAGTGCGGAATAACAGACAGTGTATTTGGTGGTATGGTAGTATCACATTATGTATCAGGGAAACTTGCAGCAGGGATAATCAAATCAACATTGTCAGGATCTGATATAGAAAGCAGAACCAGGATTATGAGTACGCCATGTGAGTATATATTCAATTACAAGATGATGGAAAAATATGGTATATCTGAAGTTATGCTGCCACAAGACAGTACAATACTTAATAGAGAATCGTTGATAAGCGGACGTGAATTAAAGATAATACTTCCATTTATAATACTAAGTATAGTATTTGCAGTTCTATTTGTGCTTATATTACTCAAAGAAGCTAAAAATAAGCAAAGACTTAATGAATCAATAAGAATAGAACAGGAGTCAAAAGAGAAAACACAGATGCTTGAAAAAGATATAAATGTATTTAGAAATATTGTATATTTTACTGTAAAACAGGAATTTAGTAAGGTAATACTGATAGATGTTAATACAAGAGAAGGTTTTATGTATTTTGAATATGGAAAATATAGTAACAGAAAATATCTTCATGATTATGAAGAAGCTTTTTTGGTTGGAATAGATTCCGTTGTAGAAGAAGACAGAGAACGTTATAAGAAAGATATAAAACTTGAGAATATAAAAAAACAGATTGTTGATAATGACGGTAAATATATCATGGAATTTCGAAGAATATCAGATGGTAATGTACTGTGGTATGAATATGAATTTACATATTTTGATGAAGATAAAAATACAATACTTCTCCTCAAACGTAACATAGATGATTTTATGGTTCGTGAAGTTGAGAATAAAAACAGGCTAGAGAATGCACTTATGAATGCACAGAATAGAAATAATGAGAAACAAAAGTATATGTCAAGCTTGTCACATGAGATAAGAACACCGGTTAATGGAGTAAAAGGACTGCTTGAGATTATAAAGGACGAACCGGACAAAGTTGAGAAATATATAGACAAAGCTATTATGGCAACGAATAACCTTATTGCACTCATCAATGATTTTCTTGATTATTCAAAGATTGAGAGTGGTAATATGGAATTACAAAAAGAAATGACACATTTTGATGAACTTGAAGAATATATTAAGACGGTAATTGAACCACTTACAGCAAAAAAACATCAGACACTTGAATGTAATCATTATAATAGAATCTATGAATGTGTTGTATGTGATGATAAAAAACTTAAACAGATACTTCTTAATATACTTTCAAATGCAGTGAAATATACACCTGAGAATGGAAAGATAATCTTTAATATTGAGGAGAGAAGTTTAGAAAAAGATAATCTTGTAGAAGTAAGTTTTCAGGTTATTGATAATGGTATAGGTATGAGTGAAGAATTTTTGACACATGCGTATGAACCATTCAAACAGGAACATCAGGGTAAATCAGATAGTACAGGACTTGGACTTGCGATAACTAAGAAACTCGTAGATCTTATGAATGGTAAGATAAAGATAGACAGCAAACAGGAAGAAGGAACAAAAGTTACAATACTTATGATATTTAATGGAATTACAGATATTAGATTTGTTGAAAAGAAGAGGTTAGAAGAGAAGAAAGCAAGTAATATAAGGTTTAAGAATATGACAGTTCTTGTGGCAGAAGATAATGATATTAATATGGAGATAGCTGAGAATATGTTTACCAAACTTGGCATGAGAGTTGTCAAAGCATCAGATGGAAGTGAGGCTGTTGAGAAATTTAAACAAAATGAAGATATAGATCTTATTGTTATGGATGTGCTTATGCCAGTGATAGATGGAATAACAGCATCAAAGATAATCAGGCAGACAGAACGTGGAAAGAATATTGTGATAATAATGATGACAGCTAATTCATACATAGAAGATGAAGAAGGAATTGAAGAAGCAGCAATTAATTATCATATAACTAAACCATTTGAGAGAAGAGAAGTGGTAGACATTCTTGTAAAAGAGTTTTATAATAAGATAGTTTAAATTTTACAAATGTAAAATTGAGTTTTATATGAGAAAAAAGGAGTAAGACGAAAGTGAAGATAAGAGTTCCTGATTATTATAAAGATTTTAAATGTATAGCAGATAAATGTGAAGATACATGCTGTGCCGGATGGGAAGTTGATGTTGATGATGATTCCTATGAATATTATAAGACTGTAACAGGTCCATTTGGTGATAGAATCAAGTCTGTAATGGTACCACCTACAGAAGAAGAGGAAGCATGTTTTACACTTAATAATGGAAGATGTCCATTTCTTAACGATAATAACTTATGTGATCTGTATACTGAACTTGGAGAAGATAAATTATGTGATACATGTACTAATTATCCAAGATTTATAGAAGAATATGGAAGTCTTAGAGAGATAGGAATTGCACTTTCATGTAAGACTGCCGGTGAGCTTATATTAAAGTCAGATAAAAAAGTTACGTTTGAACTTACAGAAAATGATGAGATGGTAAGTACATATAATGATATAGATCCTGAACTATATATGATGTTAATGGCATCAAGAAAGACAGCATTTGACATAGCACAGAATAGAGATTTTGATATTGTAATGAGATACTGTCTTGTACTTGAATATGCTAAAGATATTCAGGATATGATAGACAAAGGTACTTTATCAAAGATAATGAATATTAAGAATAATTATAGCAATGAAGAATATCTTAGAGAGAGAACTAAGACATTTAATATTTTACATAATGAGGAATATACAAGATATTCATATATATATGAATATTTAAAAATATTTGACGATTTTGAGATAATTAACAAATCATGGACTGATATGGTTAATCATGAAAAAGAATATATGTATGAACAGTCTTCAAATGAAGAATATAAGTCAAGATATAACAGATTTGAACAATATTATCATGAAAAAGAATATGAGTATGAGCAGCTTTTAGTATATTTTATATTCAGATATTATCTGAAAGCTGTTAATGATGATGATGTATTCTCAAAAGTTAAGATGGCAGTAGTGAGCTTTCTTATTATAAAGGATCTTGATGTATTAAGATTCTGTGACAATGAAGGAAGTCTTTCTTTTGAAGAGCAGGTTGATATAATGCATATTTATTCAAGAGAGATAGAACATTCTTATGAGAATTTTGAAAAGTTATCACTTATGTTATCTGAAGATGAGAGATTCTCATATCATGTTCTTATAAGTCTTCTTGTAGATGGTCTATAGAATAAAAATGTATATTCTTAGATAGCACTTATATTTTATAAGATAGTATTTAATATATAGAGCAAGGTATTGTCTATAATTTGTGACTAAAAGTTTGTCAAATGAACACACTCTTTTCATATTTTGAACGTCTAAATTTCACATATTTGCCATAATATGGACATAGACACAGATATGAAAGGAGTTTTTATTTTGATTGAAATTAATCATCTTGTTAAAAAATATGGCAATCATGTTGCTGTAAATGATTTATCACTCAAGGTTGAAGATGGAAAAATCTATGGATTTTTAGGACCTAATGGCGCAGGTAAATCAACAACTATGAATATTATAACCGGTTATCTTGCTGCTACAAGTGGTGAAGTAAAAGTTAATGGTTATGATGTACTTAAGAATCCTGAAGAAGCGAAGAAGAGTATAGGTTATCTCCCTGAATTGCCACCGGTATATATGGATATGACAGTTATGGAGTATCTGAAATTTGTTGCTGAACTTAAGAAGATACCTAAAAAAGATACAAAAGCACATATTGATGAGATAATTGATATGACAAAACTTAATGATGTATCAGGCAGAATGATACGTAATCTGTCAAAAGGTTACAGACAGAGAGTTGGGCTTGCACAGGCACTTATCGGATATCCGGATGTAATTATTCTTGATGAACCAACAGTAGGCCTTGATCCAAAGCAGATTATCGAAATACGAGAACTTATTAAAAGTCTTAAGAAAAAACATACAGTAATATTAAGTTCACATATTATGCAGGAGATTAATGCTGTATGTGATTATGTATTTATTATATCAAAAGGAAAACTCGTAGCTTCTGATAACATTGAAAATATAGGAAACTATGCTTCTCAAAAAGGTGTTATAGAAGCGGTTATAAAGGGTGAAGAGACTGATATTAATATGGCACTACAAGGCATAGATGCTATTACGTCAAGCAATATGGAAAAGACTGATGATGGAATGTGGAAAGTTGTTATTAATACCAGTGGCGACAGAGATATAAGAGAAGAACTATTCTATGCATTAAGTGAGAGAAAGCTTCCGATTATGTACCTTAATAAGAAAGAAAGTTCACTTGAGGAGATCTTCCTTGAACTTACAGAGAGTCAGAATGACGAAAAAGAGAGTAATAAGGAGGAAGAAGAGAATGTCAGCAATTTATAAAAAAGAACTAAAATCTTATTTTAACACAGGTATCGGCTGGCTGTTTCTCGCAGCAACTCTTTGCCTTGTGGGACTTTATTTTACAATATATTGTCTGCTATATGGATATCCATATATATCGTATGCATTGACTAGTGTATCATTTTTGTATTTTATAACAATACCTGTACTTACAATGAAGATTCTTGCAGAAGAGCGAAAACAAAAGACTGACCAGCTTATTCTTACAGCACCGGTATCAATTGGTAAGATAGTACTTGGTAAATATCTTGCAATGTTATCAATTCTTGCAATAGCAATGGTAGTTATATGTATTTATCCACTTGTATTATCAAGATTTGGAACAGTACCAATGCTTCAGTCGTATGTTGCGATACTTGGATATTTTGCACTTGGTGCAGTATCAATAGCTATTGGTATGTTTATCTCATCTATAACAGAGAGCCAGGTAATAGCAGCAGTATTATCATTTGGTGTGTTATTCCTTGGATATATGATGAAGAATATATGTAGTCTTATATCTACTAATGGTAATTTTATAACTAAGATATTAGGCGTATTTGACCTTGATTCACCACTTGAGAATTTTCTTAATGGTATCTTTGATGTGTCAAGTCTTGTATATTATGTAACACTTATATTACTTTTTATCTTTCTTACATGTCAAAGTATTGAGAAAAGAAGATGGAGTGTATCATCAAAAAGTCTGAAAACAGGTGCATATAGTGTAGGTCTTATAATCGTAGGAATTGTAGCAACAGTTCTTGTCAATCTTGTTATCAAGGAAGTACCTATTGAATATACACAGTTTGATATAACATCACAGAAATTATATTCACTTACAAGTGATACTAAGAATTATATAAAAGGACTTACAAAAGATGTTGATATATATGTAATATCATCAAAAGATGAGCAGGATGATGCCATTAATAAAAGTCTTGAGATGTATGCTGATATGTCATCACATATAAATGTTGAATACAAAGATCCAACAGTATATCCAACATTTTACAAAGAATATTCATCATCAATGACCAAGAAGAGTATAGTTGTTGTATGTGGTGAGAAATCAAAAGTTATAAATTATAGTGACATGTATGAGTATAATGTTGATTATACAACATATACACAGACAACAACAGGATATGACGGTGAAGGAAGACTTACAAGTGCAATATCTTATGTAACAACAGATGATATGCCTGTTATATATCAGGTAAAAGGACATGATGAAGTTGAACTTGAAGATACATTTACAGATGCAGTAGAGAAACTAAATATGGAAGTTAAGTCTCTTAATCTTATGGAGAATGATGCAGTTCCAGAAGATGCTGAATGTATTACAATACTTGCACCATCATCAGATTTTTCAGAAGATGATGCTAATAAAGTTATAGATTATATTAACGGTGGTGGAAAAGTTATACTGTCAACAGTTTATACAGATAAGGAATTACCTAACTTTGATAAGATACTTAGCACACTTGGTATAACTAATACTTATGCAATGATTGCCGAAGGAAACTCATCTAACTATTATCAGTCACCTTTCTTTACATTGCCAACAGTACAGTCAAGTGACTATACATCAGCAGTAAGCAGTAGTAAATATATCTTTTCACCATATTCAGTAGCACTTACATTTGATACAGATAATACAGATTACACATATACTAAACTGCTTGAAACATCGGATGTTGCTTATGCTAAGAAGAATGTATCACAGATGACAGATTATACAAAAACAGATAGTGATATAACAGGACCATTCACAGAAGGTATGCTTGTTGAAAAAAATATTTCAGGTTCAGAGGACACTAAAGCAACAGTAGCAGTGTTCGCATCATCATATCTCTTTACATCAAGTGCAGATAGTATGGTATCAGGTAATAACTTAAGTCTGTTCTCAGGACTTCTTGGAAAACTTGTCAGCACAGACGATAACGCAGCAGCATTTACAATTCCTGTTAAGGAATATACTCTTGCACAGATGACAATACCTTCAAAGAGCGTTGTAATAATTGGTGCACTTGTAACTGTTATAATACCACTTGCTCTGCTAATTACAGGTCTTGTAATATGGCTTAAGAGGAGGAGAAGATAATGGAAAAGAAACAGAAACATCTGATTATAGGGATAATATGCCTGGTTGTTCTTGTTATTATGTATTTTGGTGTAAAAGTTCTTGCAGATAAAAAACAGGCAAAAGATGAAGCTGAAAGTGAAGCAGATAAGATATATGTGACAGATTATGAAGTAAGTGATGTAAAAAAAGTATCATATACATGTGATGGTGAAGAGATAGAGCTTGTAAAAGATAATGATACATGGTCAAGTACATCAGATGCATCACTTAATCTTAGTACATCAGATATAGAAGCATTTCTTGAGACTTTTAATCATCTTGAAGCAAAGAGCAGATTAGATGGTGAAAAAGATAATGAAGAATATGAGATGAGTACACCTACTAATGTGCTTACAGTAACTCTTTTAGATGATACAGTTTACACTTATACTATTGGTGGATATAATAGTGTATCATCAATCTATTATATGACACTTAATGATAGTGATGATGTGTATGCAATAAGTTCTGTAGCAGTTCAGAAACTTGACAAGAAACTTGATGATTTTGTTGAGGAGACTACACAGGAAGAGACTACAACAGAAGAGACAACAGCAGAATAGACAACAGCAGAATAGACTACAGTAGAAAAGACAACTAATTGCCTGCTTGGTATTATTATCAATTAATAAATACCAGACAGGCATTTAGTTGTCTTCTTTTGAATAGAATAAAAATATCTATATTATAGATAATCAAAATTAGTATATGTATGTCAGATTAAGCATTGTTATGAATTAGTGGCACCCCTATAGGCAAGCCTGAATATTATCTGTTTAGCACAACAATCTTCTTAGGCATTGTTATGAATTGGCGGTAAAACCCCATAGGCAAGCCTGAATATTATCTGTTTAGCACAACAATCTTCTTAAGCATTGTTATGAATTAGTGGCAAATTCCATAGGCAAGTCTACATATTATCTTCTTATGCATCCTGGGATATATGTCTTTCATAATTCGTGAATACGCAGTCCTATGATACGATTGCTTATCGTAGTTGCAAGTCTTTCGTGAGCTGCACGTCCTGGATGTTCTCTTGAACCAAAATCATCTTCACTTATTGGTTCGATAGGAAGGTAGTATACTTTTTTATCATTAGTTTCTCTGATATAGTCAGCAATACCATCACTTATAACAGATTCAAGTGAATCATCTAATATACCATATGCCCATAGTATAGAAGCATTAGGCTGATTTTTTCTTACCATTGCAATAAAATCACTTACAGCATGAGTAAGATTGTTAATTCGTTCCATATCAAAACTACCATTCATTGCGGTAAAATCGTTAGTGCCAAGATTAATTACTACATAATCAGCAGGGAATGATGAAAAATCATATTTTTCCTGGCTACCATTTTGGACATTGCGTTCATCAGTTAATGGTGGACATACATATTCATATATTGCAGGAACTCGATTATCAGTTATATTATCCCATGATGACATAACACCCCAGCCACTTTGTGAGATTATATTAAAGTCTGCATCAAGCATATCTGCAGTCAGTTTGGCATAATTGCCATCGATATCAAAATACATAGGAAGCCATTCCATATCTTCTTTTGCACCACAAAGTCCTTCGCCTGAAGTGATGCTGTCACCTATAAATTCTATTTTAAATACAGCTTCATTAATAGGAAGAAATTCACCATCGGAATCAAAACCTGTGATTGCGAGATAATTAACAGGATCACAACCAAAAGCCTGTGTTGCTTTAAGAATTTTTACATTTTTAATACTAGAAGAATCCATGCCTCTGAATATACAGATTCTTTCATGGCAGTTATCAATCATTCTACGCTGGATAAGAGCGTTATTAATATATATACATATATAGTTTTCATTAGTAGAAAAACTACTATCAAATTCAACATAAAGTTCGCTGCCTTTAACATTAAGTTCAACACCACTTCCGGTATAAAATAGCGGATAACAATGTGTTATGGCAGATTTGCCGGCGCTTCTGCCGAGTAGTTTAATGTGTTCAATTTCGTCAAATAAGTATTTCATATATATCCTCCACCAAAACTGTGATGACACATATAATCCAGTTAGTGTATTTGAGCAGAGAAGAAGTTATATATACTTCTTCATATAAATATTGAATGAAGCAAATTATAATAGTTAGGAAACTCTACTTCAAAATAGAGTGTTTTTAACGCTTTTTTTACATTCATTTTGTGTCATCAAAAATTATTACAGTACTTAGAATAGCAGATAAATAGTAATCTGCAAAGACCTAAATTGAAAAAATAGTTTTTTGATATAAAAAAGTATACAGGAAACTTGAGAATCAGATACATTGCTCTTATGTAGTATCTAAAGGCATATATATGTGTATAAAAATATAAAATAAGCAGAAAATATTAATATGTTTTAGCATATATTCGATTAATAAGTAGATGCAAAATTTACAATGTTTGTGAAACTGATAGTCACAGATCAGTTTTTAGAAGTTCCCAAATATAAAAGTGTAAATTAATATGGAGGTAATATAGTATGAAGGATATTAGTGGAAGTAAGACGGAAAATAATCTTAGAGCTGCATTTTCAGGTGAATCACAGGCGAGAAATAAGTATACTTATTTTGCGTCAAAAGCAAGAAAAGACGGTTATGTGCAGATAGCAGAGATATTTGAAGAAACAGCAGAGAATGAAAAAGAACATGCTAAGATATGGTATAAACTTTTAAATGGTGGTATTAATGACACAAAAGAGAATCTAAAAAATGCTGCCAGTGGAGAGAACTTTGAGTTCACAGATATGTATGCTACCTTTGCAAGGGAGGCTAGAATGGAAGGCTTTGATGAGATTGCTGAGTTGTTTGAAGACGTAGCTAAGATAGAAGAAGAACATGAAAAACGTTTCCTAAAACTTCTTGATAATATTGAAAAGAAAGTTGTGTTTAGTAAAGATGAGGAAACTATTTGGCAATGTAGTAATTGTGGACATATATGTATTGGCAAGGAAGCACCTGAAATATGCCCGGTTTGTGCACATCCTCAGAGCTATTTTAGAGTAAAAGCAGAAAACTATTAGTACAAAAGCACTAGGTATAGGTTTTGAGATGGTTTTGACAAAACCTATCGAAAAAAATAAATTTCAAAAAATTTGAATATACTAAAAGATAAAAAAGAGTGTCGGCTAGGGTGAAAAATGAAAGCCAAAATGGCTCTAAAGCCCATAAAATGGGCATGGAAACTAATTCATCCAAAACCGACACGCTTATGTGCGAAACTAACAGAAAAAAAATTGTTTCTTGAAAAAGTGGCATAAATCGGTCCTTTTTCATCAAAAAATAGGAAAGTAGTAATAGGTTTTTTTTAAAACTAGGACTTAATACCTATTGAGTTTGGAAACTAAAATTGATATAAATGTATTGTAAGTAATAAATAACAAAAATAAATTGCCTAAGAGTTTGGAGACAGATAATTATGAGACATAGTAATAAGAAAATATTAGCAGGTATCCTTGGTTTAACATTATTATTATCAACAACAGGATGTAGCGCAAAGATTACATCAAGAGATGCTGTTGAAGCTAACAGCCAGGTATATGAAGCATTTGACGTAAACTTAAAAGATGACGCAGAGATTGTTAGTCATGACATTCAGGTTGTGGCAGCAGCACCAGATGAAGTAGAAACTGTTCTTGTAACAGAAGCCCCTACACCATTAACTACTGAAGCACAGACAGAGGCTCAGACAGAACCACAGACAGAAGCCCCTACACCTGTAGCTACTGAGCCACAGACAGAAGCAGAGACTGAGCCTGAACCAATAGCTGTAGCAGAGCCTGAAGCAGTTAATGCAGCACCTTCTTATAATGATTTATATTCTCAGGGAAGTGCACTAGCAGGACAGAACAGCTCAATGATTAATGAAGTATATAATCTTACTAATTCAGTAAGAGCTAATGCCGGAAAGTGGTCATTATCACTTGACAGTGAACTTACTAATATAGCTTGTGCAAGAGCGTATGAGATAGCAAGTAATAATTGCTTTTCACATACAAGACCAGATGGAAGATCATGTTTCTCAATTCTTGATGATTACAGTGTAGTATATATGTGTGCTGGAGAGAATTTAGCATACGGTCAGGAATCACCACAGGAAGTAGTTGACGCATGGGTTGCATCATCAGGTCATTACAATACAATGATTGGTGATTATAATAAGATTGGTATCGGTGTATGTGTTGCAGGAGATGGAACAATATATTGGGTACAGTGTTTTACAAACTAATAATACAGGCAGTATTATAATATATAAAAAGTTGTAGTATGAATGAATACAACAGGTAATATGTCGATAGACATAGATTTAAGATAATGATAAATTACATATTTTGTTAATGATATAAATTAGAAGAAAGTGTCATGGGTGATTCGAAAGAGAACGCTCATGGCATTTTATTTTTTAAAAGGATACGTTTAAAAATCTCACTAGCTACTCTGTGAGCTACGCCAGGATTAATATGTATCAACAAAAACACGCTTGCGCTAAGTGTCCATCGTAACGGTACTAAGTTCGCCATACATCTTAGATGTATAGC
>SAMEA104315435__coassemble_500_pt1 | contig 52164 bp, 41 predicted proteins | sample SAMEA104315435__metabat2_low_PE_020 | metagenome-assembled genome bin SAMEA104315435 (sample SAMEA104315435) | gut metagenome | biome: Monkey gut; feature: monkey-associated habitat; material: faeces | place: China | collected 2013
AAAACCTTCTGCGATATCCTGCATCTCCAAAAAAGTATTAGCTCCAAACTTAAATCTGGCTCCCGTTGCCTGAACTGATTTTTCTAATTTTTCCTGTTTTACCCACATAGGCGAAGTCGTCTCCATCATTACATACGCATTATCAAAATTATCTCTTATAATCTTTAACAGCTGTGCGACTTCCTCACGTTCAAAATACATTGTTAAACCTTCTATTATAAATAACATCTTACCACGTTTTGTAATATATCTTGGCCAATTATCATCAAGTGCCGAACAAGCAACCTGTCTTACTCGTCCTTCTTCTTTAAGGAATTGTCTACGCACCGCTATTGTCTCTGGAAGATCAAGATTATACCATGTTATCTTACCATTATCTAGTCTGTAATAACGTGTATCTAGTCCACATGCTATATTAACAATTACAGCATCTGGATTCTTCTCAATATAGTCTTTAATCAATTCATCAAATACTATTGTTCGTGCAGCTGTTCCACTGCTCATCATTATATCTTTAGATGCTTTAGTAAAATCATAATCAAGTTTGCTTGTAATCTCAATAGCTTTTGCATCATAGAATTTATGATTTTTAGCCATTGAATGTTTAGCTCTTGCATATACTGTAAGTAACATTGTCTGCGCTATTCCCTCAAGTTTCTTCTCATTTTTCTCCATTACCATATCCATATATATTTCTCCTCATTAATTATGATTATATTATTCTGATTATATTATTGTGATTACACTATGTCTAATCACAAGACTAATCTTTAGTCTGCATAAAAAAACAGCATTAAGTTAGTTCAACCTAACCCGATGCTATTTTATCATATTTTGAGTAAAAATCAATATTATTGTAAGATATGTTATAACGAGATAACATTAGTTAGTTATATATAACCACATTTTACCCCACAAAACTTTTTACAGCAAAAAGTAAAATCATACTGACACTTTGTCACATACTTATCTATTTCACCTGTGGGAAAAATACAATGCCTCTGTCTTCTACTGCTTCCACCGATGCACCTTCTAATTCAAATTCTGTATCTTCTATATTATTAGAATCGAAATACTCTGTAAGATCCATTATAAGTTGCATATATGACTGTTGTGCATCAAGCTCAACTGCAAGACACTTTACATTTTCGTCAATCATGCATTGTGGTTCATATTCTTCTATAATACTATATTCGTTGTGTATTGATACATATTTTCTAATTGCTTCTCTTATTGTCATCATCTTATTTTCTTCCTTATTATAATTTTTATTATTATCATAGCACATTTCTCTCGTTTTTTCTTCTCTTCTTCCATTTTATTTACTCCAACATTTAAATAAAAACAAACGATACTAGTATTTTTTATTTAAACTAATATCGTTTGCTTTTACTATATTTGCTTTTTACTATATTTAATTTTTTATCATCTCTATTTTAGGTATATATTACACTTTTCGCTTCTATATTTACCATTACTAATAGAATTCATAATCATCCGGATCTAGTCCGGCTTCTTCTAGTACTTCGGCTTTCTCATACGGATCCATAAATCTCAAATCCAATGGATCTATCCCTGCTGCAAGAAGTGCAGCTTCTAGCTCGTCTTCATCATTCTCATCATCTTCTTCGTCTTCATCTTCATAATCAGCTGATAATCCTGTATGTTTCTCTTCATCCGCACGTAATAAGTCTTCAGCTATAAGCATATCAACAATATCAACATCTCCGTCACCATCAAAATCCATCCAGTCTCTCATAACAACACCCTCCATTCTCTAACCCATGTTTAATCTTATAATTAATAATAATTAAGTTTTATTAACCATGATGCTTATCTGCTATTATCATCTATATAATCGGCTCTTTGTTTAATTATTATAATGTGATATCTGTGCCCTATAACTAATAATATATCAAATTAGAGGACAGCTTCAATATCTTTACATCTTACTTATCAATTATAAGATTTTTATGATATGTATTTTTAATGCTAATCTTCATCCGTTTCAAGATATCTAACTCTCTTACCATTCTTTTTAGCATACTCTATCTCAGATTTTGTACTGTCGCCAATATAACCGCCTACATTTATAACATATATTTCATCTGACATATCAATTTTTCTCTTATGCATATCATCAAGCATTATTTTTGTCTTTGTTATAGTTCCTTCGTCCATATCTTCCCATACTTCTTCATCTCCAGAATGTCCGAATAATCCAACCGACAACACAATATTTCCTTCTAATGTAAGCCTTTTTTGAGCTTCAATAAATTCTTTCTTAAATCGTGTACTTCCACACAATGTAATTACGGGATACTTACTCTTTTTGGCACTTTCTCCTGTTGCAAATGCGGTATTATATTTTTTCATGCTTCTCATAGCTATTTTCATAGCTTCAACTGTTTCTTCTGTATCCTTAATCTCTGTCTTTAGTTTCTTTTTTTCTTCTTTATCATCAATATTTTCTTCTTTTATTTTTAAATCTACTAAGGCTTTCTCAAGTTCTGATACATTCTTAACGTACTGTTCATATATCGTGTTTGAATATTCTATATCATGCTCATCGTTAAGAAATATCTCTCTAACTGAGACAATAAGCTTTGCTGATTGAATAATAGTACTCTTTTTCCCAATAATTCCTGATGCTCCAACTAATGTTCCGACTCCAGCTCCGGCACCAATTCCAAGCATTGCTCCACCGCCGACAATAGCCATAGTTCCACCTGCCATACCAAGTCCACCACATGCAACTGCGCCGCCTCCAAGATATGCAAGGCACGCACTTGTTAATGCTGCTCCATTTAATCCTGCAAAATTAGAACCGACTAATCCTACAGCAATCGACGGTGCAAATGCTCCTGCTGTCACGACAGCAACGATAGTAACTCCGGCTGCTATCGCTATACCTTTAATAATGTTTTTCATAACTTCATTAAGTTCTGATATTACTTTTTTATATGTCTTTCTTAAACGTTTTATATATCCTTTTTGATAATATTCGCCATCAAATAATTCATCTAAGAAATCATCACCCTTTGACTCAGAATATTTTTTAATTGGAACTTGCAATTCTCTATATTTTTTAGATGGTACTTCTTCTCCCTTGTCATTTTTAACAGTACTTAATGCATAATATGGTTCAAAAAGCATTGCTTCAAGTAACACTAATCTAAACCATGTATCAGATGGATTATTGCTTTCAACAATTGCTATAATTTCACCTTTATCATACCAATTCAGACTTACATTCTCATTATTCATGAATTTTGGAAAACCTATTGTCATATAGTTTTTCCACTCTTGAAGCCATTCTCTTTTTAAAGCTGCTACTTTTTCACCGCCAATTAAACCTTTTGTCTGCTCAATGTCATTAAGTACTTTCAGATATTCAATATTATATAATATCTCTGTCTGTTGCAATGTTAATCCAAATTTTTCACTTTTCATATCAGCATATATCCTCTCATATATTTTTTCATCCATTTTGGCATATACATTCTGCTCAATAATTTTATACATATCTCTTATTTTCTTAAGGTTACGAGTCTTTAATAGATTTACATATTCTGCTCCTAATGCTAGTGTAAGTCTTCCTAATCCTACATAATTAACTGATACAAAATATTGTTCCGTCACAACTGCATCTGTTAAATCAATTGCACAAAAAACACTTGTTGATATAGTTAATAATCTTGTAAGTGTAACATTATTATATGGCTTTATTGTATCCCAGTTAATTTTTTTAATTTCGCTCATACTGGTAACATTTTTATCCTTCACTTCACTTAATATGCGTCTGATAAAATAAAAGCCTCGCACTATACATTCGCTCCTGCCTCTTCTAATTCTTTAATTGCATCTTCATATCATTCATTCTTCTAATTTTGATTTTCCAGTTCTTCTGTGTCCATCCTTGTCGAATTCCTGCTTTAATGCTTTCTCTACAATACCAATAGTCGCAAACATTATTATACATTGTATTGATATAATAATTGAACCTACTACGCCAACAATATCATCATTTCGGTTAATCACAAAAAAATTGACTATTATTGATGGAACAAGCATTACAAGTCCTAGTTTCATCCACAGCTTTCCACAATACCGCTGTGCAAAATACCACGTATCCTCGTTTTTACTTGACATTCTTGTCCTATAACCCATTATTCCATTTATAGATACTTTAGTCGAATGCATCCATTTTCCAGCAATAATCATTAATATTGGTATTAATAAATTCTGCGTAAACATAAATATCCAAAATCCCATATATACTACCTAACCTTTCTTTTATAAAAAACTATATATATCCGTTTTTTATAAATTTATTTTTTATTAAGTTATTTTATTATATTGTTCTCAATTATCGCTTTTATAAATATATTTTTATATAAGCGGCTAGTATTTTAATAATCAAATCTTCCATCATTCTTTTCTTCTAATGCCTTTATTATATGATATGTGTACTCATTATATGGTGTTGGTATTCCAAGTTCTCTACCCATTCGAATAAGTGCACCTGAGAACATATCTATCTCTGTATGTCTCTTGGCATCCAGATCTTGTAGTGTTGAATATCTTGCTGTCTTTGGTACTTTACTTCCTCGTGCTGATGATTTGTCTAACTTACTCATATCTATGCCTTTTGCATTCGCTATTGCTTCAAGCTCTCCTTTAAGTCCGTCACTTATTGCTTTCATATGCTCACTGTCTTGATAGCATCCAACTCCCGCACCAAGAACTGCCTGTGGAAGGTTATTACATACATTCAGTCTGAATTTGCTCCACATCTCTTCAACTATATATTCTGTATTTCGATAATGAACTCCTGAATCTTTAAAAAGTTCTTCAATAGCAACTATTCTCTCACTTCTATAAGGTTCTTTTTTCTCCCCGAATATAATTCCTATTGTAGTCTCCGGATCAAATCTATATCCTTCTCCATCCCTACGAGATGCAACTTTTATTAGCGAATGAACAATATTTGACATTCCTATCCCTTTTGCTATTATCTCTTCACTGTCAACACCATTCATCAGGCTCATTACTATTGTATTCTTGCTAACAATCTTCTTAATATCTGTAACTGCTTGTGTAAGTGCACCATATTTTACAGATACAATTAAGAGATCTACACCTTGTGCCTCTTCTGGTGTCCATACTTCAGGATTATATACTTTATCATTAATTATAATTCCCTTCTTTAATCGCTCAGCTCTCTCTCCTTGTGCTATTACTCCAAGTCTCACAGAATCTGTAACACCTGACTCCATAAGCCCCCATATAACATACGAACCAACTGCTCCAGCTCCTAATATTGCAACTGAATTAATCTTCATGTAAATCTCCGCCTTTCATTCTGTCCTTCTTATTATGATGTCGTGGTCAAAAGCCCCGACTTTGATGCCTACGAATTGTTCCATGCTATGCACTCCCACAATTCTACCATCATTATAATTCCAATTATACAGCATGATTTAGCATATTGCACTATTAATATGAACAATGTATAATAATGTAATGAGTTTACTTACGGGAGGAAATTTTTGATGAAGTACGTTTTTTTCATTATTGCTCTATTAGCACTATGGATACTAAGTCTTGTATTTATATGCCGATGGACTATTAAGGATGGTAAGAATCGCCATTTAAAATATGAACTTTGGACTGTTATTAATGCTCTGCTGCCGGTTATAGGATTCGTTCTCTATTCTATCTTCATAAGACGTAAAAAAATATGTCGCTGTAGATTCTGTGGTGAAAGCCATGACAAGAAGCTTGAACATTGCCCTAATTGTGGTGCTATATCTTCTGATGAAGATATCATTGAAGTTGTCGGTAATAATCCAGCACCTGCTTCACTGCTTGTATGGTACTTTACTACAGTTGTATTATTCATTATAGTCTTTGTTCTATTGTTGATTAATATTGGTGGTGATGTGATCAATTTTTTTGAATCATTAGAAGGACTTAATTAGATAATATTTCTTAACAAAAATCCATCAAAAAAGCTGTTACTTAAGCGATTATACAATCGCTAAAGCAACAGCTTTTTTATTCGCATCTCAATATGAATCTTATATATTCAATCCAAATGCTTATATTATATTGTATAATTATCTTTTTCGATTAATCGAAAAGACTATCTCTGAACACGTCCTGAAGCATCTCCGCCAGCAAGTGCTTCAACTTCTTTTCTTGATACAAGGTTAAAGTCACCAGGAATTGTATGTTTAAGAGCTGAAGCTGCTACACCATATTCAAGAGCATCTTTGAAGTTCTTACCATCAACTAAACCACAGATAACACCACCTGCGAATGAATCTCCACCACCTACACGGTCAACGATTGGATGAATTGCGTATTCTTTTGAATGATAGAATTCTTTTGTATCTCTTGAATAGATACAAGCTGACCAACCATTATCTGAAGCTGAATGGCTTACACGTAATGATGAGATACAATATTCAAAGTTGTAATCAGCTACCATCTGTTCGAAGATTGATTTGTATCCAGCAAGTTCAAGTTCACCACTTGTAACATCTGTATTACCTGGTTTGTAACCTAATACTAATTCAGCATCTTCTTCGTTACCGATACATACGTCAACATACTGCATTAAGTTCTTCATAACTTTCTGAGCTTTTTCTGATGACCATAATTTTTTACGGAAGTTTAAGTCAACTGATACTTTTACGCCATGTTTCTTAGCTGCTTTAAGAGCTTCTTCAGTTAATACTGCTGCTGAATCTGATACAGCTGGAGTAATTCCTGTGAAGTGGAACCAATCAGCACCTTCGAAAATTTTATCAAAATCAAAGTCAGCAGCTGTTGCTGTTGAGATTGAAGAATGAGCTCTATCATATACAACTTTTGATGGTCTCATTGATGAACCTGACTCTAAGTAGTAGATACCAAGTCTTTCACCACATCTAGCGATGTTTTCTGTACCAACATTGTATTTTCTAAGAGCAGCTACTGCACATTCACCAATTTCGTTATCAGGAACTGCTGTAACGAACTGTACATCATGTCCATAGTTAGCAAGTGAAACTGCTACGTTAGCTTCACCTCCACCATAGTTTACATCAAATTCATTAGCCTGAATGAATTTTTCATTGCTAGGTGTAGATAATCTTAACATGATCTCACCCATAGTAATAACTTTTGCCATTGTAATAATCTCCTTAACTTATAAAATTATTATTTGTTACCTAATTAATGTTATCCCTTTATATAAGCATTAATTCGTATATACGATTGCAATTCATAATTGCAACTTCATAATCTAGTTTATAACCTACCAAGCTATTTTGTCAATATACAAATCCAAGAAGTTTTGAAACTTCTTCTGCTTTTTGCTTTACAAGTTCTCCCTGACATTCATAATCTTCATCGGGTCTGTATAATCCTGAAATACTAATAGCACCAGTAACCTCGCCTGTACTGTCATAGACAGGAGCTCCTATACATACCATATGTTCTTCAAGCTCACGGTAATCCATTGCATATCCACGTTCTCTTATGGTTGCAAGATTATTACGTAGATCATCACCAGTTATGATCGTGTAATCCGTTCTTTTTCTGAACTTGGTTCGCTTAATTACTGCTTCTATTGTATCATCATCCATAAATGCAAGCATTGCTTTGCCAAGTGAAGTGCAATACATTGGATTCTTAACGCCTACTGTTGCTGTTGTTATAACCGGATTCTCCGGCTCATATTTACACAGATATACTATCTCATGACCAGTTGGCACTCCAAAGAATACTGTCTTACCCACTTCTTTGGCAAATGCTTTTAATACTGGCTCCATCATCTCAACTGAATTGAGATTATTGGTATAACTTATACCTATTCTATATGCTGTAAGTCCTATTGAATATCTTATCTTCTGATCTTTATTTACATTAATCACATTCATCGTAACAAGTGTTGTCACTATATCATACGCACTTGTCTTAGGGATCTCAAGTTTCTCGCATATCTCATCAAGAGTTACGCCTTCACTGGCTTTTGATACAAGTTTTAATATGTCAATAGTACGTTGTGTTGTTCTATTTATCTTCATGCTATACCTCTCATTTTTAACTATATTACTAATATCAACCAATAGATAAGTTTTAGATATCATTGCAGGTAATATTAGCAATATCTATTATATTTCAGAAATACAATATGTCAATCTGGTAATAGCAATACTACTGCTGCTTAAAGATTAATTATAATCTATTATCAGAATCAGCTTTTAGAGTGTTACACCCTGCTTAAAAATTGCAAGATCATGAAATCCTGAGATCTCAGCTTTTACTTTTTTGCCTGATGCCACTTCTAATATATAGTTAAAGAAATCTTTTGAAAGTTCTTCCATAGAGACATCTTCAACTAGTCTTCCTGCATTGTAATCAATCCAGTTTGATTTCTTACCATTAAGATTAGAATTAGTTGAAATCTTAACAGTTGGAACTGGTGATGCAAATGGTGTACCACGTCCTGTTGTGAATAATACAATATGTGCACCGGCACAAGCGAGTGCTGTTGCTGCTACAAGGTCATTACCTGGTGCACTTAAAAGGTTAAGACCTTTTGTCTGTACTGTTTCACCATATTTTAATACACCTCTTACAAGTGAAGAACCTGACTTCTGTGTACAGCCAAGTGACTTGTCTTCAAGTGTTGAGATACCACCTTTTTTGTTACCTGGTGAAGGATTCTCATATATAACAGCATCATGACTCTTAAAATAATTCTTAAAGTCATTAACAAGTGCTACTGTCTTATTAAATAATTCTTCGTTAGCACATCTATCCATAAGTAATGTCTCTGCACCAAACATCTCTGGTACTTCTGTGAGAATTGTTGTTCCACCTTTTGATACAAGAATATCAGAGAATTTACCAACAAGTGGGTTAGCTGTAATTCCTGAAAGTCCGTCAGAACCGCCACATTTAAGTCCAACTACAAGTTCTTTTGCACTTACAGGCTCTCTTGTAAATGCATTTGCGTATGCGAATAAATCTTTTAACTGATTTAAAGATTCTTCGATTTCGTCATCATATTCCTGGCTTACGATGAATTTAACTCTCTGTTCGTCATATTCACCTATATAGTTCTTTAATACATCGATATTACTATTCTCACAGCCAAGTCCGACTACAAGAACTGCACCGGCATTAGGATGATTGATAAGGTCAGCAAGAATTGTTCTTGTATTCTCCTGATCATCATTCATCTGTGAACATCCATATGGATGATTGAATGAATATACATCTTCAACATTAGCATAGTCTTTTAACATCTCTTTTGCTCTATGCTCAATTTCACGAACTACTGAATTAACACATCCTACAGTTGGAATAATCCATATATCATTTCTTACACCAACTTTGCCATTCTTTCTGATATAACCATTGAAGAAAGCTTCTTGTGTTGGCTCTACATCAACGCCTGTTGGATTATATGTATAATCAAGAAGTTCTCCAAGTGCTGTCTTAACATTATGCACATGAATCCATGCACCTGTTTCAATATCCTGTTTTGCAAAACCAATTCTGAAGCCATATTTTATAACCGGTTCTCCTTCTTTAATCGGTCTTAAAGCAAATTTATGTCCCTGTGGAATGTCTTCTGTTGTTACAACCTTTGTGCCGGCAACATCAAGTGATGTTCCCTTTGCAATTGGTTTTAGAGCTACAGCGACATTATCATTTTCATTAATTTTAATAATTTCCTGCATAATAGTCCTCCAGATTATTTTACTAAATCTTCTACTACTGCTCTCATGCCTCTTGTTCTAATATCAGCAATATAAGCTGCAATTGCGTCAACAAGTCCGTCAACCTTTGATAAATCTTCTCCACCGAAGAATTTTGTATTGCTTAAGTATGCTTTTGCGAATTCAGTTGGTTCTTTAGTTGAGTTTTCTTTGAAGAAATCAAGAACAAATCTGTCATCACGGATATTATATTCTTCTCCGTTTCTGTTACCTACAAGGCAATATCCTCCATTAACTTCTCCATCTTTCTGTGTTGAATAGAAGCTCATTAATGCTGCAATTGAGAATGTTAAATATTTTGGTAATTTGCCAAATTTGTTAACATATCCAAGTAATGAAGGCATACAACGTGCTTCCCATTTTGATACTGAGTTTAATGATATATCTAATAATTTATGTTTGATGAATGGATTCTGGAATCTTTCAATTACAGCATCAGCAAATTCTTTACATTCGTCAGCTGGTAATGATAATGTAGGAATTACTTCATCAAATAATGTTTCTTCCATGTATTTTCTAATTGTAGCATCATCCATTGACTGTTTTACAAGGTCATTGCCTGCAAGGAATGAAGCTAATACAAATGATGTATGTGAACCATTTAAGATTCTAACTTTTCTTTCTTTGTATGGGTGATGATCTTTTGTAAATACTACATTAAGACCTGCTTTTTCAAATGGAAGTTCTTTTCTTAACTGATCAAGTTCAAGATTTGAATCACTTTCAATTACCCATAAACCGAATAATTCTGCTGTATCAATAAGCTGATCTTCATATCCGAATTCTTCACATAATGCAGCAGCTTCATCTCTTGGATATCCAGGTACGATTCTATCTACAAGTGTTGGACAGAATGAACATGCTGTATCAATCCAGTTTTTGAATTCATCGCCTAAGTTCCAAAGTTCGATAAACTGCATAATACATTTTTTAAGTTCAATACCATTATCTGCGATCAATTCACAAGGAATCAGGATAATACCTTTATCTTTTGCTCCTTCATATTTCTTAAATCTTTCAAATAAAAGTTTTGTTAATTTACCTGGGTATGTCTTAGGTGGACATGCATTAAAATCATCTGTTTCATCAAATACGATACCTGCTTCTGTTGTATTTGAAACAATAAATCTGAGTGTATCACAAAGACCATACTGTATGTATTTATCATAGTCATCGATTGCTGCAACTGCGTCAACTACTGATGTAATCTGACGAGTAATCTTCTTAGGCTGTCCATTTTCAAATCCTCTTAACTGAAGAGTATACTGACATTCCTGATCATGGAATCTGTCAAGGTTACCGAATTCGATTGGTTTTACAATTACAATGCCACCGTTGAAATCTGTTTTTTCATTAGTTACATCAAATATGTAATCAACGAATGCTCTTAAGAAATTACCTTCTCCAAACTGAAGAACCTTTACAGGTCTGTCTACTGCTTTTGTAATACTTTTGTTTAATCTTTGCATTTTTCATTTCACCTCATAATTATTTTAGGGCATATTGCCTATTTTTTTAAGTAAAACATGACTTATTCATATTCTACTTGTTATACACTTTAATATGCTTCATATCGTAGTTTCGACTTTTGTAAGTGCTTACATTAGATATTGTACATATAAATTAGCAATAAGTCAATTGCTAATTTTAAATATATTTTTTTTGCACTGCATTTTTATACTGTTTTTATATAAGAAATAAAACTTTTATTAGTTTGCAAAAAAAAATTTTATAGCTTGTTTTTATCTCAATTACAATGTATAATAGTAATTAGGTGTAAGTACTTACAAGTTTCTTACATAGATTATGCACTGTAAGATAAGGTGCTTTATAATCTATCATGTACAGAACTGCTAGATTATATTAACAACTGTACTTATACATGCTGGAGGTGAAATAATGAATATATATGATGTATCAGAAAAGGCTGGTGTATCAATAGCAACCGTTTCACGTGTAATAAACGGTAATTCCAATGTCAGCGAGAAGACACGTCTTAAAGTTCTTGCTGTTATGGAAGAGATTGGTTACACACCCAATGTCTTCGCAAGAGGACTAGGCCTTAACACAATGAAGACTATAGGTATCATGTGTACGGACTCATCTGATATATATCTTGCCAATGCGGTCTACTATCTTGAGAGGGAACTTAGAAATAACGGCTATGATTCAATTCTCTGCTGTACCGGTCCTAATCTGGCGACCAAGAAAAAGTATCTTGATCTGCTTATGTCTAAGCGTGTAGATGCTATTATTCTTGTTGGTTCAAAATATCTTGAACAAAAAGCCGCAGAGAACAATTATATTATCAATGCTGCCAAAGAACTGCCTATAATGCTTGTTAATGGGCATCTTGATGGTCCTAATATATACAGTACATTATGTGATGATGAAGATGCTGTATTTAATGTTACTGACTCTCTTATAAGGAGCGGACGTACTGATATTGTATATCTATACACAAGCACTTCTTATAGTGGTCTTCGCAAAATGGCGGGGTACAAGCGTGCACACTTCGTGCATAATATCACTCCTCAGCCACATTTTATTAAACTTTGTGACAAGAATATCCAATGTGCCAAAGATTCTCTTCTTGATCTTTACTCAATGGGTTCTAAGTTTCAGGCTGTTGTCACATCTGATGATTCCCTTGCTGTAGGTGCAATCAAATTCGCACTGTCTAAGGGTATCAGTATTCCGGATGATCTGTCTATTGTAGGTTATAACAACTCACTGCTATCACTTGCATGTGAACCAGAGCTTACATCAATAGATAGTAAAGTTGAGGCTTTATGCATCACTACTATTAATACATTAATGGGTGTCTTTAATGGCAGTAACGTCCCTAGTAAGACTAATATTTCTGCCGATTTAATCAAAAGAGGCACTACCAATTTTTAATTTTAGGAGGAATAATCATGAAACAGTTCATGGACAAAGATTTCTTATTAACAACAGAAACATCTAAAAAACTCTACCATGATTTTGCATCACAGGTACCAGTTCTTGACTATCATTGTCACATCAATCCAAGAGAAATTGCTGAGGACAGAAAGTTTGAAAACATTACTCAGGTATGGCTTGGCGGCGATCATTACAAATGGCGTCAGATGCGTTCTAACGGTATTGATGAAAAATATATCACTGGAGACGCTACAGACAGAGAAAAATTCCAGAAATGGGCTGAGACACTTGAAAAAGCTATCGGTAACCCATTATATCATTGGAGTCACCTTGAATTACAGAGATACTTCGGTTATACAGGTGTATTAAACGGAGATACAGCTGAAGAAGTATGGAATCTTTGTAATGCCAAATTACAGGAAGACTCTATGAGTGTTCGTAACTTAATCAGACAATCTAATGTTACATTAATCTGTACAACTGATGATCCTATTGATTCACTTGAATGGCACAAAAAGATTGCTGGAGATGATACATTTGATGTTCAGGTATTACCAGCCTGGAGACCTGACAAGGCAATGAATATCGAAAAACCTGATTATGCTGATTATCTTGCAAAATTATCAGATGTAAGTGGTGTTAAAGTTACATCTTTCGCAACTCTTTGTGAAGCATTAAAAGTTCGTCTTGCATTCTTTAATGAGATGGGATGTCGTGTATCAGACCATGCTCTTGAGTATGTTATGTACAAACCAGCTACAGCTGAAGAAATCGAAGCAATCTTTGCCAAGAGATTATCAGGAAATGATATTACTCGTGAAGAAGAATTAAAATTCAAAACTGCTTTCATGACATTCGTTGGACGTGAATATAACAGACTTGGATGGGCTATGCAGCTTCACTATGGATGTAAACGTGATAATAACGTATTCCGTTACAACCAGTTAGGACCAGATACAGGATATGATTGTATTAACAACTTTGCTCCATCTGCTGAAATGGCTGATTTCCTTAATGCTCTTAACTCAACAGATGAACTTCCAAAGACAATCATCTATTCATTAAATCCTTGTGATAATGCAGTTATTGGTACTATTCTTGGATGTTTCCAGGATTCAGCAGCTATCGGCAAGATCCAGCAGGGGGCAGCTTGGTGGTTCAACGATCACAAACAGGGTATGAGAGATCAGATGATTTCACTTGCTAACCTTGGTTTACTTGGTAACTTCATTGGTATGTTAACTGACTCAAGAAGTTTCTTATCATATACAAGACATGAATACTTCAGAAGAATCATGTGTGATTTAATTGGTTCATGGGTTGATAATGGAGAATATCCAGCAGATATGAAAGCTCTTGAAAAGATCGTAAAGGGTATTTCATACTACAATGCTGTTCGTTATTTTGGATTTGATTTAAAATAATAAACGGTTTTGCTCTATATAGTTTTTATTTTTAATTTGTGATTTATTAAGGGTGGCTGACTATATATATCTGTTTTTTTGATGATTTTCATCAGGATTTTATATCAGATATTATATAATCAGCCTTTTTATTGTTATTTTATGCATTTTTTGTTCGACAAACATCTCCTAATGTTGTATAATCTACTACGTTGATTTGTAAATAATTGCTATATATTTATAGTAAATAATATATTAAGGGGTAGGAATATGAAAAAATTAGCAAAACAGATTACTGCACTTTTGGTTGTAATACCTATTACAATCTCCGGATGCAGTAGAACTAATAATAACGAATTAGGTGACCGATTATCTTCCATTAATCTTTTTGGTAATAGCAATAATTCTAATGAGGATAATTCTGCGTCTTCACATAAACGTAATAAAAAAGGAACTGATTTTAACAATATGTCATATACTCATACTGATATGACAGAATATAATTCTCTAATCGATGAGATCTCATCACTATGTAATGACAGTGATAATTCTAATCAGGTATTAAAAGATTTTGACAGTATGTATTCTATATATAATTCTATGGATACTAATTGTACTCTTGCATCAATACACAACAGCCTTGATGTAACTGACCAATATTATATAGATGAATATAATTATTCTTATGAGACTTATATGAATATGTATAATAGTCTGATTGATACTGCTGCTATTATTATTAATTCAAATTGTAGTGATGCAGCCCGTGAATATTGGGGAGATGATCTATTCGAATCATTCTCATCAGCTACATCTAACTCCGAAGTAAGTGCTCTTCTTCTTAAAGAAAAAGAGCTTCTCAATCAATATACTGAACTTATATATAATGAAGATGCAACTTCTTCTAACACTAATAATAATTTTGACAACGATAACAATAGCAATGATAATAACATAAATGGTCACGATAATACACCTGGCATACTTGATAACGGTTCTGACGATAACATTTCCGACTATAATGATGAACTAAAGAAAAAATGTGAACTTGTTGGGCCTATATATATTGAACTAATTAATGTTCGTAACAGTATTGCAAAAGCCTATAATTACAAGACTTACGCAGAATATAGTTATGTCAATACATATTATCGTGACTACACTCCAACTGACGTTCTGAATCTATGTAATAGTGTAAAAAGAAAAATTGTTCCTCTTTTTTCAAAAATCTATTCAACTAGAAATCAGGCAGGTTTTGACGAACTTGATTCTTATTTTTCAAAAGTTACTGATCGTAAACTTTTAGAGATGCTTAGTAATTACCTTGGAGATTTTGATGAATCGTTTGTTGAGACTTTTAACTATATGAAAAAATATAATCTTTATGACATTGAAGGCAGAGAGAATAAGGCTTCTGGTGGTTTTACCACTTATATAAATGGTTATTCTTCACCTTTTTTATTTAATAACCCAGATGAAGATTTCTATGATCTTATGTCTCTTGAACATGAATTTGGTCATTTTTATGAATATTACATAACTTCAGGTAATGTAGCTGCAAGTACTGATATATCTGAGATCTATTCACAGGCTCTTGAACTTATGTATACTAATCATTACAGTGATATGTTAAGCGAAAAATACGTATCTTCTGCTATTGATTATACAATTGTTCAAAGACTTGATACAATCATTGAAGGATGCCTTTATGATGAATTTCAGCAAAAAGTCTATTCAATGGAGAATCCGACTGTTGAAAAAATCAACCAGCTATATTGTTCATTATGCAAAGAATATGGTTTAATAGATTCTAATGATCCTATTACTGAAGCATATGACTGGGTTGAAGTCACTCACAATTTTACACAGCCTATGTACTATATCAGTTATGCTATATCAGCTGTACCTGCTTTTGAATTATGGGAGATATCTCTTAAAGATTTTGATAAAGCTGCTGACATATACGTTAATATGGTTACTCAAGGTTCATCTCTAAGTTATACTGAACTTCTTGAAGAAAATAATCTTTTGTCGCCGTTTAACCCTACAATGCTTGACAATCTTGAAAGCACACTAAAAAAACGCTATGGCTTATAATACTTATAAAAATTTATCCCGCTCTTGACAAAGAGCCCATAAAAATAACTGTCCGGCTATCATATATCTGTGATATTGATAATCGGACAGTTGTTTTTTATTAATATTACATAAATATCTAATCAATCTAATTAATTCAATCTAACTAATTCAATTTAATTAATTCAATCTGATTAATATAATCTGATTAATATAATCTAATCAATGCAATCTAACTAATTCAATATGATTAATGCAATCTAACTGATTCAATATGAACATTAATTCTACTTATGCAAAGAATCCGGATACAATTGAATTAACAACTTTTCCGTCTGCTTTACCTTTTACAAGTGGCATAAGTTCTTTCATAATCTTGCCTTTATCTTTAGCTTCAGGTTTTTCTATTCCAAGTTTCTCAAGAACTCCCTGTATAACTGCCTTTATCTCGTCTTCAGACATCTCTTTTGGTGCAAATTCCTGATATACAGCTATTCTTAATTTACACTGTTCTATTATCTCTGTTCTGTCTGCTGGTGATGTTTCAAGAGTTTCTTTTGTCTGTTTAATCTCTTTCATTACAATTTCATTTTCTTCATCTTCTGTAAGATCTGCTCTTTTATCAATTGCTTTGTTTTTAAGTGCACTAAGTAACATTGAAAGTGCTTCTTTTCTTTCCTTATCTCCTGATTTCATAGCTTTAATCATCTCAGCTCTTACTAATTCAATTTTTGACATTTTTCATCCTCCTAATTTTATAAATGTATTTTCTCTATATTTAGTTATAATACGGAAGTGAAAATAATTCAACTACATTTTCTTTAATAACTGTTTTTATTTCACTTTCTTTATCATATTGTATTAGTGCTCCGTTAGTCATAAGATAATAGACACTATCATACGTAATAACAGGCATATTAGAATTACTCCTATCAGCATCATTAGTATCATTAAATGTTCCATTATGCCAACTACACTCCAATGCTTGTGTAAGATAGTGTGCTTTCTTTCCATCATAATAATAATATCCTTTATCTGTTCCGCAATAAAATATAGCTTCTGTTCCACTATCGTATACATAGAACAGCTGTACATTTTCATATAATTTTTCCCGTTTTCCATTATTAGTATTATATTTTATAAGATCTGATTCACCATTAATAAAATATATATTTCCATTATTCTGAACCTGAACTGAACATACAGCAAGTGTATTATAATACTTAGATATTGTCTTTTTTTCTGATACATCATATACATCAGTCTGCGTTATTGCTACACACTTACCATTCGGAATATTATATATTTTACTTACTTTTGAATCAAATTCCATCATCTTTTTCTTTTTTCCTGACTCTAGATTATATCTATACATAACATTATTTTCTGTATAATATATATACTTTGAATTTTCTCTTGCTGTCGCATATCCTTGTGTAACTGTATAGCAGTATTCTTCTCTTGCTTCTTTATCTTTAGTATACATTGATGTAACTTCAGCATATATATCATCAGCATTATCACTTATCTTTTCTCTATTTCCAAATGTATTGTCACGACATGATATCCTATACAATTGTCCATTTTCCTTTAATATATATACATAATTATTGAGTGAATCAAGTAATATACACTTACTTTCACCTATCTCATAACTACAATTAGCATTGCATATCTCAAGATATTTATCGCTTTTAATATTAATCACTGTCCCATTGTTACATATAAGTTTTTCACCATAATTACATTCTATATAATCACTTACTTTTTTTTCATCAACAACTACATAACATGCTGTATATTCAGCATCATATTTAGTTGAGATATTCTTATATTCAAATGTAACAAGTATCTTCTTACCATCTGAGCTAAAATGAAGACCTGCAACTTCAAAACCTTCCGGTGCTTTTACAGTTACGTATGGACTTTTCATATTATACAATTCATAGAATTCTATGTAATCATTAATATAATTATACCTATATGCAAGTTTCATATATGGATATATACAAATATTAGAATTTTTATCATAATATAGCTGATTATTCTTAGTATTAAGAGTTGTAACAACTGTCATTGAATTATCTTTAACACTTAATGACGCCAATCCACTCTTTCTGTCATTATATATAAACTGATATTCATCAGAATTAATGATACTGTCTTTTCCATTGAGTGAATACATATCACCTTTATTTGTTACATAATAGATATTAGAATTTAGGGATTTTTCTTTTAAAAATAATAAGATCATAAATACAAATGAAAGCATAAGCGCTACTACAAGACTAACAGCAACCCTTCTTTGTCTTGTATATAGCGCTGCTTTTTGTTGCTCGTAACATTCTTCGTTGGCAGATAGAAGCATCTCTCTTTCTTCTTTTGTAAGAACTCTTGTCTCATCATCATCTATTCTGGATATATTAATGTCTTTCGTACTATCTTCATCGTCCTCTATATAGTCATCTACAAAATCATTCACTACTTTTCCACATAATGGACAGATAATAGTATCGTCTTCAATAATCTCGCCACAATTGTCACAGAATCTCATTCGTTCATTCGCTCCTTCGCCACATTAATGCTGTTACTCAAATATTTTGCTTTATCATTAGCAATTCGTGCAAGTATAGCTTCTGCACTTTCTTCTGTATCTTCAAGTCCATTTATCATTGCCGATGTACTAACGTTTTTTTCATCTACTATCTCAAGCATTGCATCGACATCTTTGTTAGGGTCTATTCTTGCAATCTGATGTTCTCCATAATCTACACGCTCACGCTTAACTATCGCTGATGCCAACTTTTCTTTAAAATTTCTTTCATCTATCTTATCCACTACAAAACCCCCATTGAATTACATTTTTATACTGATAAGCACAGTATACCTTACAATTTATATCGGTAGTGGTTAATTATTATTTGATATTGTAGTACCTTTTGTATCTCTAAAGGCTTCCTTGCCTATTTTTATATTATCATCAGGCAATGTAATATAGAGATTAACACATCTATAAAAAGCTTTCTCATCAATCATCGTAAGTTCTAGTAACTCTTCAGTATTAACATAACTAAGATTACTACACATGCTAAACGTTCCATATTCTATACGCTGCAGATTCTTAGGAAGTTCTATCGATTCTAATGATGACATCTTAGAAAATGCACCTGCATTAATACTATTAACACTTTGTGGAAGCAAAATCTCTCTTACTGTATCATTTGAAGCAAATGCTTCCTTCGCAATAATCTTAATACCTTCTGGTACTTCTATTCTATCTGTATCTACGTTAACTCCAAGTAATATGTCTCTCTTTATAAGAAACTGCTTATCCTTAATTGAATCTTTATACCACTGTGTATTACAAAGTGCATTCTCACCTATCTCCTTAAGATTATCAAGCTCATCTATGTTTATCTTCTGAAGCTTCTCACAGAATTCGAATGCACCATCTTCTATTATCCTTACACTATCAGGTAGTTTTATCTCTTTAAGATTTATAAATGATGAAAACATCTTTGAATCTACTTTTTCAATCTTTGTATTTACTTCTATTTTTTCAATATTTTTTGCAAGTTTTGCATATTCGCTTGCATATAGACTTATTCCTACGACTTTCTTACCAGATATCGTATCTGGAAATACAAGTTCATCTCCAACTTCTGCATTCTTCATAACTCCTGTAATAACAAGTCCTTCACTATTAGACCTTGCTGTGAATATATTAGTCTTATCAGAATCGTTATAACTTATTATCACACATACCATAACTAAAACAGCCACTATTCCCATAACAATTCCTGCCATTTCAAGTGCTTTTTTCTGCATAGTAACCACCCCATATCATTTTTTTCTAATTTTAACACATTTTTTAGTTAATTGATAGAGTTGATTCTATAACCTTTTAAATCTGTTCTAACAGATTAACCATCTCGATTGCAGAAAGTGCACAGTCATAGCCCTTGTTTCCTGCTTTGCTTCCAGCTCTTGCAATTGCCTGTTCGATATTTTCAGTTGTTACAATTCCAAAAAGTACTGGAACACCTGTCTCTAATCCAACCTGTGCTATACCCTTTGACACCTCATTGCATACATAATCATAGTGTGATGTATCGCCTCGTATCACTGCTCCAACACAGATTACTGCATCATACTTCTTTGAACATGCTAATTTCTTTGCAACTACAGGTATCTCAAATGCTCCAGGTACCCATGCTGCTGTGATATTATTTTCTTCTACACCATGTCTTACAAGTCCATCTACTGCACCACCAAGAAGTTTATTTACAATTATCTCGTTGAACCTTGATGCAACAATTGCCACTTTCATTCCTTCTTTTGCTACTACTTTTCCTTCTAATAAATTGATTTCTCTCATTATATTTTCCTCTTTTCTTATACTAATTTATTTTAAGGTATACATCGAATTGCATGCAAATATGCATCGATGATACCTTTTGACTCTTTAATCATTTTATTATAACTATTCAAAAATTCTTGAAATAAAAAAAAGAGAGACGTCATTCTTGCATGTCAGTAGCATTTTCCTTATTTCAATAGACTCGAATAGAGTTACCAACCATATATTCAAGCCAGCTTATGAATAGATACTTCTATAATTGTATATCATTGAATATATGTCCCATTTTCTCCTGCTTTGTCTTCATATAAAAAAAATCGAACTTCTGTGGTTTAATCTCGATTGGCACACGTTCATTAATCTTTAGACCAAACTCTTCTAATCCATATACCTTGTCTGGATTGTTGGTCAAAAGACGGATGGATTTCACTCCAAGGTCTGCAAGAATCTGCGCACCTACCCAATATTCACGCAAGTCTGGTGCAAATCCAAGCTTGATGTTGGCTTCCACTGTATCATATCCCTGTTCCTGCAATTCATACGCCTTAAGCTTATTGATAAGACCTATTCCTCGTCCTTCCTGTCTCATATAAAGAACAATTCCTCTGCCTTCTTTTTCAATCTGCTTAATTGCTGACTCTAACTGTTCTCCACAATCGCATCTGCTTGAACCAAACACATCACCTGTCAGACACTCTGAATGAACTCGACACAGTACATTCTCACCATCACCGATGTCACCTTTTATGAGAGCAACATGATGTTCCTTCGTTATATCATTTACATAACCAGCGATTCGAAACTCACCATATTTTGTCGGCATCTTTGCTTCTGCCATCTTCTCTACATGCTTTACATGTATTCTTATGTAATCCTGCAAATCCTTTATAGTTATGAATTTAAGATTGTATTTTTTAGCAAGTTTCCAGAGGTTTTTGGTACGCATCATAGTTCCATCATCTTCCATAATCTCACAGCATACTCCACATTCCTTAAGTCCTGCAAGCTTCATCAAATCAACTGTTGCCTCTGTATGCCCATTTCTTACAAGCACACCGCCTTCTCTTGCAACAAGTGGAAACACATGTCCCGGGTGTCTGAAATCCTCTGGCTTTGAATTTTCATCACAGCATCTCATAATAGTAAAAGCTCTCTCAGCCGCTGATATTCCCGTTGTTGTCTCAACATGGTCTATGGCAATAGTAAATGCAGTGCTATGATTATCTGTATTCTCAGCAACCATTGGTGGAAAACCAAGTTTTGCTGCCAAATTTGCACTCATTGGTGTACAGATAAGTCCCTTGGCATACGATGCCATAAAATTGATATTTTCCTGTGTCGCAAATTCACCAGCACATATCATATCTCCTTCGTTTTCTCTGTCAGGATCATCTGTTACAAGAATTATTTTTCCTGCTTTTATATCCTCTAGTGCCTCTTCTACTGTATTGTATTTTCTATCTGTATTGTCTTTTCCATCTGCATTATATTTTTCATCTGTATTGTATTCTCTATCTGCATTATGTTTTCCATCTGCATTATATTCTCCATCTGTATTACATTTTCCATCTGCATTACATTTTCCATCTGCATTATATTCTCCATCTGTATTACATTTTCCATCTGCATTATATTCTTTCTCTGTATTATATTCTCTACCTATCTCCATATTTGCATCCTCTCTATATTCCATATTTTTCAAGCATCTCCATAGTAAGTCCAGATTCTCTCTTTGACTGTGATTCCTGCTTATTTTCCATAAACTTCTTTATATATTTGCCAACAATATCATTCTCGAGATTTACAAGACTCCCGACTTTCTTCTGAATAAGTGTTGTCTCCTTCGCTGTATGTGGAATAATTGATACCTGAAAATCACGATCACTGACTGTTGCAACCGTCAGACTTATTCCATCTATACATATCGAGCCTTTTTCTACTATCAAATCCAGAATCTCCTCCGGTACTTTTATAGTCACCCATATGGCATTTTCCTCTTTTGTGTATTTGATAATTGTTCCAGTTCCATCAATATGTCCTGATACAATATGCCCACCGAATCTGCCATTTAAAGCCATCGCTCTCTCAAGGTTTACCATGTCACCTTTGCCAACTTGCGACAAACTGGTTCGCCTCACTGTCTCCGCCATCACATCAGCACTAAAACCATCCGAGTTAATGGATGTCACTGTCAGACATGTTCCATTCACCGCAATGCTGTCACCTAACTTAGTCCCCTCAAGGACTTTTCTTGCTTTTATTGTTATACATCCTGATGCTCCATTTATCGCAATGCTTTTTACCACACCAAGTTCTTCTATTATTCCTGTAAAAATATTTCTCACCTTCTTTTCATATATGTAAGAAGCACATCATCTTCTATTCTTTCGATTCCATCAAGGTAAAATTCTAAAGCATCCTTGACTTTCTCTATTCCAGTTCCCTCCACCGGACTTTTGGCTTTGCCTCCGCCAAATATCTTCGGTCCTATGAAAACATCTATCTGAGCTATCAGATTGGCATGTAGCAGGCTATCATTCAAAGTTCCTCCACCCTCTACAAGAACACTATCAATTTCCAACTGCCCAAGTCTTTGCATAAGACGAGTCATATCCACTTTCTCCCCTGAAGGAATCACTTCCACACTCACACCATACTCTTGCAATTTGGCAATCTTCTCATCATCAGGATGAACACAGGCTACTATTGTCTTATATTTATCCGCACTCTTTACTATCTGGCTGTCTAATGGGATTCTTAGATTGCTGTCGCAAATAATTCTTATCGGACTCTTAAGCCCCTCTACCCTGACATTTAGCATTGGATCATCTGCAAGCACTGTACCTATTCCTGCCATAATCCCCATATATCTGTGTCGCATATATTGCACCTTCATTCTCGAAGCATCATTTGTTATCCACTTCGAATCTCCTGTCACTGTGGCTATTTTTCCATCTGCAGTCATTGCATACTTGAGCACTACATAGGGCATCTTCGTGGTTATATAATGAAAAAAAACAGGATTAATTCTGTCACATTCTTCTCTTAGATAGTCCTCTATGACCTCTATTCCATGCTCTCTTAAAAAGCGTACGCCCTTTCCTGCCACAAGAGGATTAGGATCTCTTGAACCTATAACAACTCTTGCTATTTTATGCTCCACAATTGCTTCCGTACACGGTGGTGTCTTACCATAATGACAACATGGCTCTAAAGTCACATAAAGTGTCGCACCTTCTGCTGACTCTTTTAAGGATGCAAATGCATTTCTCTCTGCATGAAGCTGACCGCATTTTTCATGATAGCCCTTGCCGATAATCCTATCCTCTTTTACAATCACTGCACCTACAAGAGGATTGGGATTCGTAAAACCAGTTGCACGCTTTGCCAGTTCAATTGCATATCGCATATACTCTTCTTTTATCACATTGCAAAACTCCTTTCATTTTAGCATATCTACAATTTGTCTATTGGAGTTCTTTATTTAATTGTTGAATTGTTTGGGAAATTGATGGAAAATTTGAAATATATGAAAAATTCTCATTCTCACAGGATATCCTGCTCTACACAGGTTGCATCCCTGTGAAGCATTATAATTTGTAAGGAAAGATTTTTTTCTTATAAAATTAAAATAAAAAACGCTGAGATAACAATCTCAGCGCAAAATGCAAATATATAATTCACCTGATATACTCTTCAAATTCAAGACTTGCTTTTCAAATTCAAATCTTGCTACAAACCACTAGTCAGCTCTGCTGGCTATTTCATATCATCGGCTTTGCAATCCTGTATAGCATATATCTCGGTCTGAGATACACCATGCTATACTTTAAATTATATATCGCTATAACTCTTATGAATCATATTTCATTTCTTTCATCCAGACTTTACTGTCGGCCCTGGAATCTCACCAGATCATGCCTCTCGGCTCGCGGGCTTTACCGCCGGTAGGGAATCACACCCTGCCCTGAAACGGATTCTATTAAATTAAACTCATCATGACTGCATATACTATACAATCACTAATAATAATTTCCAATTACAGTTTATATTGTAATTATTTCATTCTTATATGTCAATACCAATTAAGGAATTCACTGAAGAATTTATCAATTCTACCAATTTGAGAATTTACTGAAGAATCTACCAATTCTACCAATTTGAAAATTCACTAAAGAATCTATCAATTCTACCAATTTGAAAATTCACTGAAGAATCTACCAATTCTACCAATTTGAAAATTCACTAAAGAATTTATCAATTCTACCAATTTGAGAAATCTACTGAAAAATCATACTACAAGCTGCTAGTATCAAAGCTTATTATGTTAACTCTGTATTCATTCTTAATCTTTACATCAGCAATTTCACAGATTGATTCACCTTTTATCTCTGGCCATTTCTCAAGAAATATTTTTTGGTCTTTCTTAAGTGGATATATTCTTACTTTGAATTCTTCAGGAAATCCATAATATTTCATACTTATATCATATTTGTCTCCAAGATAATAGTTATCACCGACAAATTCATCGTCAATATATAACTCTGCTTTATCACCATAATAAATAAGTTCAACAAGGGCATCTTCACATTTTGAATAATCTTTAATATGGAATGTATATTCCTCATATTCAGCTTCTTTTGCTGTTAATTCAAAGGATATGATTGACTGTTCCATAGCGGATTTATCTTTGCCAGTGAATCTGTATACCGCAAATTCGTCTTCATTGTGTGAATATTCATAATTATCAATTTTAAAATCCGGTTTTGGATAAACCTTTAATTTTTTAATTGTTGAATCAATTACTTGTATGGTTGTTTCACAATCTATAACTGGTGACTCTGATATAAATAGATATTCCCTGTCTCTTACGATCTTATAAGCATTAAGTGCATCAGCCCTTGATATCTTTATAATCTCACAATTACTAAGTTCTCCTGTAATCTCTGTATAATCACCTTTTCCATTATCATAGAATATATAAGTTATCTTATCATTATTAAGTTTTAAAAGTGGTGATAATAATGATTTTTTGATAATTGCACTATCACCAATCTTCATATTAACAGGGAAATAGTAATAATCTCTATCCTTAATATCAATTGCAGGGAATGTTATATTCTCGTTGCCAATACTCACTTCTATGCTGATATCATTATGTTCTGCCATCTCATAGCTTCTCTGATAATTATTAATAAAGACATATCCACTCTCTCCATTATCTCTCACAGATATTCTATAATCCTCCAAATCATCCTGTTTTAAAGGATTCTCTGCTGGCAGATGCACTTGCATATCACAGAATTCATCTTCAAATTCTCTTGCAAAATATGTGAAAAGTTTTATCTCTTTAAATGTATCTGATATCTGACCAAATTCTCTTATCGGTGCTCTAAAGTCATATGAATATATTGGAAGATCATTCCATGAGCCTGTTGCTCTTGACTCTTCTAATGTTGAAAGTCTGCCCATTGGATTAGTACCGCCATGATACATATAATATCCTAACAGATTAACTCCACATCCAAGTTTAACCATAGTCATTGCTCCAATATCACTTGCTGTTGCAAAAGGTCTTCTGTGATGAGTTACCTGAAGTCCTCCTCCAAGTTCTGCTGTTAAGAATGGGAACTTATCAATATCAAAAGTAATTCCTTCTGCAAATCCAAAATCACTTCCAATATTATGGTCATTACGTTCATGCGTAAATATATAATTACCACTTGGTTCTATCTTAGTAATTCTCTGATCCCAAGGTGCTTCACAATATCCACCCATAACCGGAATAAGTCCACCAGTCATAGCTCCACCCCAGCCTGTAGCTGTATATAATGGCACATCAAAACCGGCTTCTTTTGCAAGCTTTGTAAGTGTTCTCATATGTTCTTCACCAGCTTCACCTGTAAGACCTCCACAGTGTCCATATTCATTCTCTATCTGAACACCGATTATAGGTCCACCGTCTTTGTGAAGGAAACCATCTACCTGCTCAAATATCTTATTATAGAAACGTCTGACTTCTTCAAAATATCTATAATCATTAGTTCTTGGCTCATATTCTTTTTCTAACAGCCAATCCGGAAAACCTCCGTTTCTGACTTCAGCATGACTCCAAGGTCCAATTCGCAATATCATCTTAAGTCCAGTTTCTTTTATCGCCTTTACAAATTCATGAAGATTTCTATTACCTGAAAAATCATATTCTTTTTCAATCTCTTCGTGATGAATCCATATTACATAAGTTGATACAACAGATACATTACCTGCTTTCATCTTATATAATTCACTTTTCCAATCTTCACTTTTCACTCTTGAGTAGTGAATCTCTCCCATTACAGGAAACCAGGGTTTTCCATCCCTTGTCAAATATCTGCTATTAAAACCATATTCACCCATTTACCTATTCTCCTTATTCATAATGCACGAAGATAACACCCCTGCTGCCTTCGTGCATTATAGATTATAATATTATTCCTTAACTGCTGAACCTCCAAGACTTGTAACCATAATCTTCTGTGTTAAAGCAAAGAAGATTACAAATGGTATTGCTACAAGAAGTGCTCCGGCTGCAAAGTTAGTAAATTCATTTTTCTTATCTGTTACAAAATTAAATAAACCTAATGCAAGTGTCTGTTTATTAGATGAACGAAGTACCATCTTAGGGAAGATATAGTCCATCCATGGTGCTGTAAAACTTGATATTCCAAGGAATGTAATAATTGGCTTCGCAATAGGAAGAACTATCTGTCTAAATATTCTAAAGTGGCTTGCTCCATCAATTCTCGCTGCTTCATCAAGACTCTTTGGAATAGTATCAAGATAACTCTTAACCATCCATGTATTATATGGTATGTTACCTGCAAGATATACAAGGATTAATCCCCAAAGAGTATCAAGTCCATTAATTCTTAATAGAATTACATATATAGCCACCATACCTACGAATGATGGAAATATCTGAAGAATAAGCATTGACATCATCATGCTCTTCTTCATTGTGAATCTGAATCTTGAGAATACATATGCCGCAAGTGATGAGACAATAATTGTAAGTCCTGATGTTGCAACTGCGATTATTAATGTATTTTTAAACCATGTTACATATAGTGTATTTTCAAAAAGATTCTTAAAATGTTCTGTTGTTACTCCATTTCCAAAAGGAATTATGCTTAATGAAGCAATTGATGAACCAGGTGCAAATGCCGCACTCACAACATATACAAGTGGATACATAACAAATAATGTTGTTAGTAGTAAAAATGCATATACTACTACTTTATTAATAACTCTGACTACTTTGTTTCCCATTATACTTCACCTTCCTTGTAAGATTTGGTCTTTCTGAACTGCCAGATAGCAAATGGTGCCAATACAATAAATATCATTACAGCAAGAACAGATGCATAGTTGTATTTAAGAAGGTTAACTGTCAGATTGTAAATCCATGTTACAAGAATATCTGTACCACCGGCACTTGTTGATGTTGTATCTGCTACTACAGGATCGCCACCTGTTAAGAAGAAGATTGCACCAAAGTTATTAATATTATGTGTAAATGACATAATTATAAGTGGCATCGTCTGATATAATACAAGTGGTAATGTTATCTTCTTAAAGATATAGAACTTTGATGCGCCATCGATTCTTGCAGCTTCATATACATCTTCTGAAATGGCTGTCATTGTACCTGTTGTTAACATCATAAAATAAGGGAAACCTGCCCATAAGTTGATAAGTACACAGACAAATTTTGCCATTGTCGGATCACTTAACCATGGAATCGGTGAATTAATTAATCCCCATTGCATTAATGTTCTATTCACTACACCAAATGAACCATTTAAAAGGTTTTTCCATACAAGCATACTTACTACTGATGGAACTGCGTATGGTAAAATAAATATTGTTCTAAACACAGGTGCAAACTTAATCTTACTCTCGTGAAGAACAACTGCCATTATCATACCACCAAAATAACATGTTACTGTTGCAAGAATACCCCATACAAGAGTCCAGACTGCAACTCGTCCAAATGCTGCTGTCCATGTGGCATTGCCACCAAACATTGCTGCAAAGTTATCAAATCCAACCCAGTCAACTGTATTATTAGGCGGAATATTATTAGGTGCTGAATAATTAGTAAATGCAACAAGTGCAGAGAATACAAGTGGTACAAGTACAAAAAATACAACAAGTACAACACTTGGTGCAAGTCCCATTATAGGGAATGCTTTTCCTTCAATATTCTTTATAGAATCTTTATTAGATTTAAATTGTTTATTAATACAGAATTCTTTGTATTCCTGTAATGCTCCTCTTACAGAAATTACATATATTGCAACAAATATAGCAACTATTGCAAGTATCATAACGCCGTCAATCAGCATAAATATTGAATTATCTCTTAATTTTACCGGAATATTAGGCTGTGGACTTCCAAGAGTTATCATATCTGTGATTTTTCCAATTATAGATGGTATAAATATCAAGAATAATATTTCCATTAAGGCATATAGAATACCTTTTACATACTGTTTAAAATAAATAATATGGCTAAGACCCATAAAAATAATAGATGTTATCAAGACTTTCTTTTTTGAAGAACCGTCTGTATTTAATTTAGTATTCACAATTTCACCGGCTTTCTCTTTTTTAAAAGTGGCCCTGATTTGCCCAAATCAGGACCACTCATAATCATTCTAAGCTATTAATTATTCTGCTAAGATTGCGTCATTACATTTATCAAGTTCTGTCTTTACGTCTGCTCCATCCCAGATATTAGCACTTGCAGCGTTCATAGCATCCCAGAATTTTGTCATCTGTGGAATTGATGGCATTGGGAATGCATAATCTAACTGTTTTAAGAATCCTTCAATATATGGACTGTCTACATCACAGCTGATTGCTGGAAGTGAACCTGTAAGTTCAAATCTTAATTTTTGCATCTCATCTGTTAACAAGAACTGTGCGAAAGCTTCTGCTTCTGCCTGATGATCTGTATATGCTGATACGAACATAGCTCTTGTTCCTGAGAATGATGCACAAGGTTCATCATTACCTGGAAGACTTGGAAGTGAAGCTACGCCAAAGTTAATTCCGGCTTCTTCAAAGTTAGATACATTCCAAAGTCCTGTGATATATAATGCAACATCACCATTAGCAAAAGCACCGTCACATGTTGCTGTTGCAAGGTCTGCTGATGGAACATCAAGAATATCTCTTAAGCCCTGGAAGAATTTCATACCTTCAATTGAAGCTTCTGAATTAATATTAGTATTCTCTGTATCTGTACCCTCTGCGCCAAATAGACGGTTGTCATCACTTGTTGTGAATATAATTGAGTAATAACCGTCACCTACATTCATCATAAATCCGTATTTTCCACTATTTTTATCATTAAAATCTTTAGCAAATGTCTTTAAATCATCCCATGTTGTTGGAACATCGGCTTCATCAATTAAATCTTTATTATAGAATAATGTATATGTCTCAGCTGAAACCGGATATCCATACATTGTTCCATCATATGTAAGAGCTGATGAACATGATGATAATACTTCGTCTTTTACAGTATCTGCATCAGCTGTTGGTAATACATATCCACCTGATACTAATTCACCTAACTTATCATGTGGTGCTGCAAATAAGTCTGGACCTACACCTGCTGGTCCATCAAGAGCGATCTGTGATGTTGAATCACCAACTTCAACATTAACATATTCTATCTTAATATTTGGATGAAGTTCTGTGAATGCTTCACCAGCCTGCTCTATGAACTTATCCGGACCTAATGTAGATTCCCATACTGTTAATGTAATATCATCTGTTGTTAATTCTCCACTTGCTGAAGAACTGTCATTAGCTTTGTTATCTGCTGAACTGTTGTTATTTGAAGTATCCTTACTTCCGCAACCTGCTACTGTTACGCATCCAAGTACTGCTACTAATGCACTTGCTAAAAATCTCTTTCTCATATTAAATCCTCCTAAATACTTTCTCTTCCTTATTTTGTTGATCCCTTTAGAACAATCTCATAATCAATTAGCGTCATCTCACTGACTTCCTGTCCATTAATCATCTCAATCAGTGTCTTCCCCGCTGCTACGCCAAGTTCCTTTACATTAATCGTTAATGCTGTAACCGGTGGTGTATGATTCTCTAAAGCCGAGCTATTATAGAATGAAGCAACTTTTATATCACCAGGAACACTCACATTAATCTCATCAAGTCTTCTCAAGACCCTTGTGCAAATAAGGTCATCAGAACATATAATGCAGTCGCATCCACTTTTTAAAGCTTTATCAACACTATGAGCTACCTGTGAATCATTTATCACATCGAGGTAGATGCATTCTTTTGATGGTATCATTCCATTTTGCTCACAACCTTTTAAGAATCCATTATACCGGTTACGATTAACTATATGTTCATGGCTTCCACACAGAAAGGCTAACTTTCTGCAACCAGACATAATCATGTAAGATGTTAATTGTGCGCAACCGCTTAAATGATCGCTGTCAATCTTGATTACATTTTTATCGGTGTCATCTCCAATGAGTACATATGATATTCCATTTTCCTTAAGAAACTTCGCTGCAATATCATTAACAAGTGATCTCGTAAGGATTACTCCATCAACCTTGTGATTATTAATTACTCTTTTTAGATAAGTAATATCTGTATCTGTCGTTGTCGTTACAACAACATCATAATCACGACTTGATGCCGCTTCACATATTCCCATTAAGCAGCATTGAAAAAATGGAGTCTCATCTATATTAGCATCAGATGGAATATTAACACATATATTATATGTTCTCTTATCTGCAAGTCCTTTGGCAATTATATTAGGCCTGTAATTATGTTCATTAATGTACTCAAGAACTCTTTCCCTTGTCTTATCGCTAATTCTTCCTTTTCCTGAAATCGCCCTTGATATCGTGGTTGTTGAAAGTCCAAGTTCTCTGGCAACATCATTAATTGTTAATCTTGTATTAGTCTCATTTTCTTTCATGTGTATCTCCTTTACATACACCGCTTTTTGTGCAATCGGTTGTTCATATTTGTATAATATCATTTGTTATCAGTAATGTCAACAACATCTTTTGTCGTTTTTGCTATTATATTTGTGAAATTTTTAACTTTTTTTAGCTGTTTTTACTCTCTCATGCGCAAAAAAATGCGCAAGTCATATTAACTCTGCGCATTTTTTGAGCAATTTTTATCATTTTATTATCAGATATCCCTTTACATCATCTGCAACAGTAATTGAATTATGTGTCTGCATATTATACTCTATAAGTTCACTATGTGAATTAATATAGAATACTCTGTTATCACATACTCTTGGCATTGATGTTGAATAATTATATTCGTCAGTTTTATCATTATCTGTGACTGAATATGTCATATAATCTGTTGTAACCGGATAGAATTGCATACTATCACTAATCAGACCTAACTCGCCATCTACAACTGCTGTATAATATGTATCATCAGAATCACTGACATTAAGATTATATATCGTCTTTTCAGTTCTGATAAGTTTTTGACTATCTCCATTCCATATTACACAATCACCTAGCGGATTATTAATCACAAGAATATTACTGCCTTTAATAAATGACATAGTAAGTTCACCTGCTGAAGCTTCTGCATTAACTTTATACTCATATACGTTCTGACCTGTTATTTTATCAATCACAATTATGGTATTATACTGGTTTATGCAAAAATACCTCTCATTCATAATAAGCTTTGTAATTGCAATACTATTATCATATACTTTTTGTATATTATTAATAATATCAAGAAGTATTATTTTATTATTCAAATCTGTATATATAAGCTCTGCTGTATCTTCATCATATATCCATGCATTTCTACATTCAAATGTATCTAGATATCTCTCTACTGTTCCATTTGCGTATGTAATCACATTCATTTTGCTGCTGCTGCGAAATCCTGCAATATGCCTGTCTCTGTCTACAAACGCAAGCGAACATACTTCTGTATTATCTTCGCATAGTCGCATATCTCTGTCTGTACCGTCCGAGCTTACAAGAATAACATTACCATAATTATAATACAAGATACTTCCATCATCTGTTATATCAACCACATAATTATTATAATATGTCACAAGTGCATTATGCATACCATTCTCATACGTTCTTATACATTCACCATCACTATTCATTATATATATAATATCTGTTACATCTGCATAAGTCATCTCATTTTCTTTAGAATAACTTACGTTTGTACTGATATCATACGTGTAGATATAAAAGTACTGTCCATTTTGTGAGAACTTTACAGTAACATTATTATTACATTCTTCAATAAGTTTTGTCTGTCTGCCATCCTTTTTTACAATTACATTCTGTCTGCCATTATCAGTAACATCCATCTCTACAGTAATCTTAGAACCATCGTCATAATTCTTTTGTATTATATTATTCTTATATGATGTAATCTTAATGCTATTATCTCCATCAATATTTCCAATATTAAGCGTATCTGACATATAGACATTATCGCTCCCAGCCTTTTTTAGTTCATTATTATTAGTTATATAATAGAGATTCAGATTGTAATCACTATTGTTGCATTTAAAATCACTCTTCTCTACCAGTTTTTCACTCTGCATCTCTTCTTCATGTATATTGTCACTTTGAACTTTTGTATTAGCAGATACAGCTGCAATCCCTATTATGCTTGCACTTGTAAGTATCACACATACAGTCAATATCTTCCCCATAAGATGACTGTTCTTTTTCTTATATCCACTTTTCGACTTTATAGCAACTTTTCTAACCGGAGCACCACATACCGGACAAAATATGTCTTCTTCATGTTTCGCTCCACATCTATCACATATCATGTCAATTCCCCCTGTCATTGTATTTATAGGCTTATCTATGTAATGAATAGAATTCTTTTATATTGCTGGCTAAGACGTCTTCTGTTTTCATGTCCATATCATATACTATCAATTCTCCGCTTTTCTTCTTGTATATGATCTTTCTTCCACATAAAACAGGTTCATTTATCTGTCCGAAGTATGAAAAAGATGCTCCTGAATTCTCTGCAAGCTTCCCATCTGTCGTATTGTAATCTTCTTTGGTAATATTTACTATTCCATCTATCTGGCTGTAATAATATATTCCATTATCCGTTACAATGATTATTCCATTTGATATACCACTATCTGTTTCGTCCACACTTATATCTGCTTTTGAAAAATATGATATTTTATTATTCATAAGTTGTTTTTCTTCACCCGTTGACATATTATAAAATACTATCTCATCATCACTTTTGTCATATATAATAGTATCTTCTTCTATCTCAAACGGAAGTGCTGTCTGCTCAAAGAAACTATATAAAGGTCTTGTTCCTGTATATACAACTGACATATCTGCTTTTTTTATTACCGCAAACTTACTTACCATTCTGTCTGATTGTTTATCATAATCAGAATCTACACCCTGAATCACTATATATTTGTCGCTCTCATAGAACATACTGGCTCGTTCAACTGTAGTCTTCACACTTATGATGTCTCTTGTTGCTACATTAACAAAATCATATTCACCTGAATTTTCCTTACGCACAACTATATATTTGTTATCATTATCACCATTAATTCCTGTTACAAGTCTTCCTCCTTGTGTATCTGGTGCTATATTCTCCGGAGTTATATTGGCTGCTGCTAATATTCCTTTTATATCATAAGCAATAATATTAGACATTGCACTTTTACTATCAACAGTCATAACACTTAATTTGCTTTCAGCTTCAGAATATGTTATGAATGCATTTGCTTTCTCATCATATATGGTACAATCATTCGTACGGCTGCCATATTCACCTGAATAATATGTAGCATTAGTTATAATTTGTTTTGATGCATCAACATAGCATATACCCTTTGGCGTTGATATAACACATGAACCATCATCATCTACTTTGTATATTTTTCTCTTATCTATATCCGCTTTCTCACTTGTTGGAAGTGTACATGTATATTTTATACTTCCATCTTCATTAACAGCATATATTGTATCATTGCTCGTCCCATCCTCGCTATTGTCAATTGCATATATAACAACACTTTTTCCGTCATCTGTAGCCATCATCTTAAGATAGAGATATGAAGCCTGTTCTCCTCCTATCTGTATCACTGTTCCATCACTTGCAGTATATTCAAGTCCCGAAGATGTCAAAGTTGCTGCTCCGATTGTAGCTCCATTAGGAAATTCATATACAGATACATTAGAATCTATTTTCATTATGCTATTTCTATCTATTGCATCCTGCTTGCTTATCTCTATAGGCTTATCATCTTCTATTGTATAGTATCTATATTCAGCATCATTATATGTACAAAAAACTGCTATATCATACACAATATAGGAATTCATAACTTGATCGCATAATACTTCACCATCGGATGCATCAATGACTTCACCATTCGAATTCATATAGAATATTCCTACAGGCAACTGTTTTTTTACTGTATAGTCTTTAGTCTTAACATTCTCTACCATGACTTCATCATTAACTATTTCAGTACCATCACTACTATTTTGCTTATCTGTAAGAATTCTCGCTCCTGCCATTACAGCTATTGCCAATGCAACTACCCCTGCAGCCATTGCAGTTTTTTTCTTATTGATATGCTTCTGAGGTTTATCTGAATTCTCAGTTTTAGTATTACTTACTGTATTTTGCACTAATTCACTATCGTTTAACCCAAAATTAACTTTTACCGGAGCCCCGCACTTCGGACAAAAGTTCTCATCGCTATGTGCAAATCCACATTTTTCGCATATATTCATTCTAGTTCCCCCCTGCTTGCATCATGTATCTCTTTTCTACTATTATATAATATTATTTTTAGAAAAACCATATAAACTGTTAATATTTTTTGATATTTCTATACCAATCTTTTTCTTACATCATTATATTTTCATATATGTATTATTTATTCAATATCTAATTTATCTTTATTGCATAGTTTTCGTCATTATTTTATTTTATCATCATCATTTTGATAGATATGTAAAAAAATTAAAGACCTAAATGTAGATAAAAAATGAATTTTACCCCCACCCACACTCTTCACAAAGAACCAGATAATATCGAAAAAAATATCCGGCAGAAAATCTGCCGGATATAAAAATATACTTTTTGTACAATACATCTTATATATTCAAATAAGCAATATTCTATGTACTAATAATTATTTACGGATTTCTTTTACTAATCCAACTGCTTCTTCTGTCATAGCTTTGATCTTATCGAATTCGCCAGCTTTGATTAAATCACCTTTAACCATCCAGCTACCACCACAACAGAAAATCTTGTCACAAGCAAGATAATCTGAGATATTCTTAGCGTTGATTCCACCTGTAGGCATAATTCTTACGTTAGTATAAGCTGCTGTCATAGCTTTGATCATAGCAAGTCCGCCTGCTGCTTCAGCTGGGAAGAATTTAACTCTTGTTAAACCACGTTTAACAGCCTGAGCTAATTCTGAAGGTGTTACGATACCTGGACATACTTCGATTCCTTTTTCGATACAGTAATCAACAACTTCTGGATCAAAACCTGGGCTAACGATGATTGAAGCACCAGCTGCAACTGCACGATCAACCTGTTCTGTTGTAAGAACTGTACCTGCTGCGATTAACATCTCTGGATATGCTTCATGCATTAAACGGATTGATTCTTCAGCAGCTTCTGTTCTGAATGTTACTTCAGCACATGGAAGTCCACCTTCAACTAATGCTTTCGCTAATGGAAGAGCATCTTTAACATCGTTTAATACTACTACTGGAATTACACCAAGTTCTTCAAATTTGTTTGCTACTACATTATTCATATAATAATCTCCTTTAATGATAAGTCACAAATCTTATCTGTATTTTTTACATCTATATTATAACCATAAATGTAAAAGAATGATAGATATTTTTTGTACGAAATTACATACAATATAATTTTTTATATAAATGTAACTAAAAATTATTAATTAAGAATAAATCTTTCATCTTCTGTGCATTATATCGTACAGGAGGTGGTACTATGTCCCTTAATAAAGTTGTTATATGTGGTGTCAATACATCTAAGCTTCCTATGCTTGATAATGAAAAAAAAGAAGAACTTTTTGATGAAATCGAAAAAGGTGTTAAAAGTGCCAAAGAGGAATTTATAGAAGGAAACTTAAGACTTGTTCTTAGTGTTATACGACGTTTTAAAAACACTTCTGAGAATCCTGATGATCTATTTCAGGTAGGTTGCATTGGTCTTATTAAGGCTATCGATAACTTCGATCGCACACTTAATGTCAAATTCTCAACATACGCAGTACCAATGATAATGGGTGAAGTAAGACGTTATCTCAGGGACAATAATAGTATAAGAGTAAGTCGCTCTCTGAGAGATACTGCCTACAAAGCTATATATGCCAAAGAGAATTACATTAACAAAAATAACAAAGAGCCTACTATTAATGAGATCGCCTCTGAGATAGGTATTGCAAGTGAAGATATAATACAGGCTCTTGATGCTATATCTCTTCCTGTCTCATTATATGAGCCTGTATATACAGAAGGCGGTGATACTCTGTATGTAATGGATCAGATTAGCGACAAGAAATGTCGTGAAGATGAATGGGTATGCGATCTTAGCCTTAAAGAAGCACTAAAGAGACTTCCTGACAGAGAGAAAAATATTATAGATCTTAGATATTTTTCTGGCAAAACCCAGACAGAGGTTGCTGATATTGTCGGGATATCACAGGCACAGGTAAGCCGACTTGAAAAAAATGCACTTAAAAGTATGAAAATGTACTTAAGATAAGCTTCAGATGTCTAATATTTAGTAATACTTTTTATGTTTATGTAGCAGCACTTTTTATATTTCATATTTTATGTAGTAACTTTTATTTTATAAATAAGCCTCTTACTTAAGCTTTTTACAACTTCTACTTAAGCTAAGAGGCTTATCTGTTTACATTATTCTATTATCTTGCACACAAGCTTTATCTTGCTGTACTTTTATATTATTGTAGTTTGATTCTCTATATAGTTTTATTTCACTATACTTTTGCCTTATTATAATTCTATTTTTTTATATATTTTTTATCTTACATATTTTAGTTAAAACAAGGTTGTTTTTGCAGGCATAGTATGTTCGTTTTTGCATTATCTTTATAATATGATAGTATGTTTTAAACTGATTTCTTGTCTAGTCAAATACCGGCATATAATTACAAGAATCACAAAAGACAGATCCTGATACATCTAATATGCGTTAAACCTAAGCATTATTTATGTACCGGACCTGTCTTATTTTTACTTACTTCTTTCTATTTTTTCTCATTCTTATTTTGATTATTCAAATCGTACTATTTCTTTTTTCAGTCTTTTTATTATCTTCTTTTCAAGCCTGGATATATAAGACTGCGATATTCCAAGCATATCAGCAACCTCCTTTTGTGTTTTTTCGCATCCGTCCGCAGATGATAAACCAAAGCGAAGATCTACTATCATTCTCTCCCTGTCATTAAGTTTATCAATCGCTTTCGTCAAAAGTTTCTTCTCTACTTCATTCTCCAAATCTTTATATATTACGTCCTCATCTGTTCCTAATATATCCGAAAGCAGAAGTTCATTGCCATCCCAATCCACATTAAGTGGTTCATCAATTGATACTTCCATCTTCGTCTTATTATTTCTTCTAAGATACATAAGAATCTCATTCTCTATACATCTTGAAGCATATGTAGCAAGTTTAATATTCTTATTACGGTTAAATGTATTAATAGACTTTATAAGTCCAATGGTGCCAATGGATATCAGATCTTCAACTCCAACTCCTGTATTATCAAATTTCTTTGCGATATACACTACTAGCCTCAAATTGTGCTCTATAAGTACTGATTTTGCATTACTATCGTATTCAGTACCCAAATCACTAATTACGCTCTGCTCCTCCAAAGCTTCAAGTGGTGGTGGCAGCACATCTGCGCCTCCTATATAGTGCACATCTCCTTCCTTTGATAAAAATACGCTTTTAAAACTTGGAACTGCCTTAAATTGAAAATAATTTGGAACCGATACTTTAATTAACATATTTTTCACCTACTTTTCTATTATTTAGTGGATGCAAAATGATATTATACTCATTACTTAGGGACAATTTTCCGCTATACAATCCCACAACGGCATCCGGTATTTCTATTGCAGCATTCGTACCTTTATATATCTTCAAACAGTTTACTCTAATAGCTAAAAGCATCCCCCTGCTGTTACCTATCGTTCTAAACGGTATCAGATGGGCACCCTGTAGCTCTTCTAAATTCACATTCCCCCTTACATCAATTCCGAATAAGCTATCCTCGCATATCGTAACCGGTTTTCCATATACCGGGTCCATAAGCGAATTACCTGTGTCAAATAACCCAACGCCTTCTATTTCATTTTCTTTATACTGTATTATTACTTTGGTCTTTTTTCTTATATTCTCTGTACATATCTCTCTTAAAGTCTTAATACCCTCTATACATAAGCACGAACCAACTAACACTAACAACCTTCCCATTATATTGTCTATTGCTACATTCCAGGCAAAAATGTTATATATTATAAAAGAAGATACCCCCGATATAAATATAAACATCATAACAAACATAAAATATCTTTTAAAACCTTCTCTTATATCAGACCTGCCAAAAGCAATTCTAATCATTATCAGTGGAACAGTAATGTATGTAGCTATATTTTCTATAACCATACCCAGTACCCCAAACGGCATAATTTTATTTATAATAACTACCTTAATACATACATATACTGATCCCATACATGAAGAAAGTAATATTTCCCCAAATCTTACTTTCTTCTGCATTAACCTTCCCATCAAAACAATAACAGCTATATCAAAAATGAAATTATTTAAAAAAAGTACATCAAGTTCTACTACATACGGAACACATCACCCTTTCCTATCAATATTGCCTTTGCTCTTATAACGAACATTTAATTTCGCAATCACCCCGAAATCGTCTTATCGTTATGAGCCTATTATATACGTTTCTTATTGCGTTTTTTGTAATACGGTGTCGTCATTCTAATAAATTTTTCGTCAAAAAAAGCCTCTGCCCGACTTACTCGGACAAAGGCTCTTCACTTACTGGTTCTTCTATTTTTGTTACTTTTACTTTTTGAATTATCTTGTTTTTAACTTCAAGAACTTTAAAACGGAAACCTGAATACTCAACTACTGCCCTGTCATTTTCTTGTGGAATTCTGTCAAGTTTTGATATAAGAAAACCATTAAGCGTATCATATTCTTCATCTTCAAATTCAATATTTATCTCGTCTTCAATGTCTTCAAGTTCTGTAAGTCCTGCCATTATGTATTCATCATTACCTATCTTCTTAATAAGTTCTTCTTCTTCATCATGCTCATCAAGAATATTACCAACTATCTCTTCAAGAATATCTTCCTGTGTTACAACGCCTGCAAGCTGTCCATACTCATCAACAACCATCTCCATATGAATCTTTTCAGATTGCATACTCTTAAAAAGAACATTTATATTACGAGTCTCTGGAATAAAATGTGGCTCCATCATAATATCTTTAAGTTCTTTAAGTGTCTTTGCATGATTGCCTGTATCTTCGTATGCTTTCATAACATCTCTAAAATGTATTATACCAATTATATTGTCAAATTCTTCATCATATACAGGAAATCTTGAATAATTCTCTGCAAGCATGACATGAACAACTTCTGTAAGTCTTATACTTCCATCAATTGCTACTATATTCTTACGATGTGTCATAATATCTTTTGCTTCTTTATCGCCAAACTCAAAGATGTTAGTTATCATCTCTGCTTCAGATGCTAATAATACTCCTTGTTCATGGCCTTCATTAACCATTGACATAATATCTTCTTCTGTAACATTATCAAGATCTTCATCCGGATCTATGCCACATAATCTTACAAGTATCTTAGCTATGTAATTAATACTTCTTACTATCGGTTTTGTAACAGTCATAATAGTTCCGGCAGCACCAAGTGTATTCTTAACCCACTTCTGCGGCTGCTTGCATGCAAGTCTGTGTATTGCAAACATACTAATTGCTATGTAAAGCATTGTCACAATTATACTTGCAACAACACCTGCAAGGAGTCTTAATATAATAAGCTCTGTATGCACATTATTATATATAATTGCAATTATCATTCTAACCTGCATCGTTCCAAGTATCATATATGAGAATGCCAATACTACTTGCTTTGTCTTTCGTACTCTGTCTATTCCCTCTGCATACTTAAGAATCTTTATAGCTTTTTTATCTCCATTCTCTGCATCTTTTTCATACGTTCCCTCGCTAATCTCTCCAAGAGCAACCGTAAATCCATAGATAACAATATCAACTATTAATAATAAAATAAATACAATTAACCCTAAATACGGATTCCCGTCGTCCATAATTCTATAACCAAACCTTTCATCTGTATTCCATTAGAATATTTTTTTAATCATACCAGCTATCTAAGCACTTATTCCATACTTATGTATCCATCTCAAGGCTGACTAAAAGTGCTTTGTCAACTTTTGCTATTATGTCATTATCAAGATGACATACTTTATCTCTTAGTCTCTTTTTATCAATTGTTCTTAATTGTTCTAACAAAACAACTGAATCTTTATCTATATCGTACTTTTGTGAATCAATCTCAACATGTGTTGGAAGTTTTGATTTGTGCATCTGTGATGTTATTGCTGCAATTATCACAGTTGGGCTGTGTCTGTTACCTGTATCATTCTGTATAACAAGTACTGGTCTTATACCGCCCTGCTCTGAACCGACAACCGGTCTCAAATCTGCATAATAGATATCTCCTCGTCTTATAATCACTTTAATCTCACACTCCGGTTTTATTAATTCTATCCGTAGTATTGTCCTTTTTTCTTAAGTGTATTCACATTTAACGATTATATTCTATTCTGACTCTCCATTATATTCTATTCTTGCTCTCCATCATATCCAATTCTTATAATCATCCGTAGCAAATATTAGAATGAAAATGTATCATGGAAGTAATCTTTACTTGCAATACGCTTTCCACTTCTATAATAGTTTCTTGGAATTCTCTTACCAAGCCCACAGATAAATTCATAATTAAAACTTCCTGCAAGATTAGCTATCTCTTCAACGCTTATGAATTCATCACCATCTCTTCCTATGAGTGTTACTTCATCATTAACTGCTGCATCAGGAATATCTGTTACATCAACCATCATCTGATCCATACATACTTTTCCAAGTATATTGGCTTTCTTGCCTCTTATAAGGACATAGCCTTTTGATGAAAGTGCTCTTGGATATCCATCACCATATCCAATTGATATTGTTGCAACTTTTGTAACTTTGTCAGTAACATATGTAAGATTATAACTTATTCCTTCGCCTTTTTTTACATCCTTAACCATTACAACATGACTCTTTAACTCTAATGCTGGTGTAAGTTTTACTCTGTCTTTGTTAACTTCATCTGATGGATATAGTCCATAAGTTGTAATGCCTGATCTTACAAGATCAAGATTAGCCTGTGGCATATCTATTATAGCGGCACTGTTTGAACAATGCTTTAGTTTGAACTCAATGCCATTTTGTGCTAATGTATCAATAAATGATATGAACTTATCAAACTGTACTAAAGCTCTGCTCTTATCTGCTTCATCTGAAGTCGCAAAATGGGTAAATATCCCTTCCATCTCAAGATTAGGAAGTTTACTAATTCTCTTTATCGTCTTAACGCTCTTTTCGCATGGCTCAAAGCCTATTCTGTGCATTCCAGTATCTACTTTTATATGACATTTTGCAACTTTGTCAAGTGTCTTTGCCATCTCTGACAGATGACGTGCTGATTCATAGTCAAATATTGTCGCTGTAATATCATGGCTTATAAGATTAGCAAATTCATGATAGGCACAAAAACCAAGAATAATAATTGGCTTATCTACTCCATTTTCTCGTAACATAACAGCTTCATCTACTGTAGCTGCTGCAAAGCCATATACATAATCACTTAATACTTTTGCTACCGGTATTGCTCCATGTCCATAGCCGTCTGCTTTAACTACTGCTATTATCTGTGTATCTTCGGATATATTTTTCTTAATTTCCTTTATATTATCAACAATGGCATCCAGATTAACATTGGCATACACTCTGTAATATTTTTCCATTCTAATTCCTCCCAGACATTTTCCGTCAGCTATGTTACTGACTCTGATAACACATGTCTTTACAATATTTCTTTATCTTGTATATTTTTATTTCTTTATACATATATTATAGCTTTATAGGCATATATTAACTCCGGCAGATTTATCATATTACTCAAACACTCTTATATTATATCTTCAATGCGTTTTACTAATACTTATCAATCTTGTCGGAGCATAGATTAACTTTCCTGTGCTTTTTAATGTATACTTACACATAATAGTCCAATTTTTATGGTTTTTCAATACCTATTTACATAAATCTGATATTCATTTTCTTTATATAATTTTTCCAATTCCTTCAATAATATCTGATGCCATAAGTGATCTCTCACTTTTCTCTTTAGCCATAACATCACCACTTAATCCATGTATATATACTCCATATTCTGCCGCCTCGTATGGCTGCATACCATTAAGTATTAGTCCTGCTATTATTCCTGTAAGCACATCACCACTTCCACCAGTACTCATGCCACTGTTTCCTGATGAATTAATATATATGTCACCATTTTCTCTTCCAACTACAGTTCTTGCATCTTTTAATACGCATATAACATGTAACTCTTTTGCAATATCTGTACATACTGTCACCAGATTATCTTTTATATCTGATATACTCATCTTACATAATCTATGCATCTCTCCAACATGTGGTGTTATAATGACCGGATTATCGTGCGTTATATCCAATAATTCTCTATTCTTAGCAAGCACATTTATACCATCTGCATCTATTATAACAGGTATATCAGCACATGATAGTACAACTGACATAATTCTGTATGCTTCATTGTCAGTTCCTATCCCCGGACCTATGACAACTGCATCTGAGATATCAACAAGCCTTCTAATCTCGTCATCATTAATAGTATCATATGTCTCAGTTATAGCTTCCGGCACTTTCATATTTAACATTGCTTTGTTCGCTGAATGTGTCAGAATTCTAACTAATCCGCTTCCACTTCTATATGCTGCCGCTGCTGAAAAATAAGCTGCGCCTCCCATATTCTTTGAACCTGCTATAACAAGAAGTTTACCATAAGTTCCTTTATTAGATGCCTGATCACGTCTTGGAATATTACTTAGATCATTTTTATCAAAAGTATATATTTTTCTATCAAACTGATTTATTGCTTTTTTTGAAAAACCTGCTTTTTTTATGACAATTTCACCTGCATAATTTTTGCCAGGATACATGAATATTCCATACTTCTCATATCCAAATGTAATTGTCATATCTGCTTTTATTGCAACCTTCATAACTTTCGCATTCTCTGAATTAATTCCCGATGGTACATCAAGTGCAATCTTATATGCCTGTTGCTCATTGATAAGCTCAATTAATTCCTTATATACACCAAGTACTTCTCTTGTACATCCTATTCCAAATATTGCATCTACAATAATACTATATGTACTTATCTCTGAAAGTGTTGCTCTTTTTATTCCCTCATTCTCGCATATAGTTAACTGTGTTCTAAGTTCATCAGTCGCTTTCTTGGCATCAAATTCATATATATATGATGCCTGATAACCATATTCACTAAGTATTCTTGCTGTGCACATACCATCTGCACCATTATTGCCATTACCACATACTACAACAATTCTCTCTTCTTTGCCAAATCGTTTCATTATCTCTTTGGCAACTTCATAAGAAGCTCGTTCCATCAGTACAAGTGATGGAATTTTTGTTGTATTAATAGTATAGTTATCTATCTCTTTCATCTGTCTTCCTGTAAAAATATATCGCATCTTAATTCCCCCTTATGCTTTTAAAAACTGCCATCAATATACTTCTCGCATAATGATGGCAGTTACTTTAACTATATATTATTTTTCTTTTTTGTCAGTATTTTCAAGCCTTGACAGATTATATGATAATCTCATAAGACTTTCTGACAGATGAACGTTCTCAACAATTACATCCTTTGGCACAACAAGATCTGTATGTGCAAAGTTCCATATTGCTTTAACTCCGGCATCAACTACTATTGCTGCCACTTCCTTAGCTTTTGCCTTAGGAATTGTAAGTGCTGCTATCTCAATATCATTCTCTTTAATGAATTCTGGTAATTCATCTATCATTCTTATCTCAACGCCTCGGACTGTGAGTCCTTCAAGTCTTGGATTCACATCAAATATTCCTTTGATTATAAATCCTCTCTTTTCAAATGCTGAATAATTAGCAATTGCCTGACCAAGATTACCTGCTCCGATGATAATCATATTATGGTTATGGTCTATGCCAAGTATCTTAGCTATCTCTGAATGAAGATATTTAACATTGTAACCATAGCCCTGCTGACCAAAACCACCAAAATTGTTAAGATCCTGTCTAATCTGAGATGCTGTAACTTTCATCTTTGAACTAAGTTCATTAGATGATATTCTCTCGACACCAAGTTCTAACAACTCTCCCAGATATCTGTAATACCTTGGTAATCTGCTGATAACAGCCTTTGATATCTCTTTATGTTCCACGCTTTTCACCTTCCATTTTGTTTTCTACGCTTTTCTTCTGTAATAAATTATATATGATTGATAAAAAAATGTCAATTTATTTTATTCAAATAGATAATTTTTGCAATTTTTTTTATAATCTTTATATTTTTACCATCTAACTATATATCTTGTCAATATGTAAAAAGTACGATTTTACAATACTTCTCAATATCAGTGATTTAGTAGAGTATTCTACTAAATCGTCTGATTTTTCACATAGTTTGACAAAAAAATAATTTTCTAATTTTTCTTAATCTCTTCACAAAAGAAACCGGCATAAGTATCCAGAATATTGGAGAAAATATCTCATTATCTGACTTTACGCCGGCTATTTTTATTCTTTTATTTTATACTCTTTAGATTTTTATCAGGATTCATAAAAAATAATATCTGTTTATGTTAATATTATTGTCTTATGTATTGATAATTCTCATTCTATCTTGCAAGTATCTGTGTAATCTCACCTACATACATTGTATGATAATTACCATCTTTGTACCATTTTTCATCTATATCACTATCAATGAACTGCTCTTTTTCAATCTTTGTCTCTGATAATTTTTTACAGATAAATACTACATTACCTTCATCTATATAAGGAACATCATCATAATAATCAACAGACATATTCGCATTCTTTATCTTATCTTCATCTCTTCCTGATACTGCTCCAAGATATTTAAGCCCTGATTTTGAAAAGTTCTTGTCGAAGAATGTTAGTGAAAAAGAATCTCCATTGTCAATAAACTCTTTTGTATATCTTGATTCTCTTACAAATATATATACTACATTCTTACCCCAAAGAACTCCTACTCCTCCCCAGCTTGCTGTCATTGTATTAGCTTTTTTCTCGTCACCTGCTGTTATTAGCATCCAATCTTTACCTATCTTGGTAAATGGATTAAACTCCAATAATTCTGTGTCTATAGGCTGAAAACTGTGCTGCATATTTTTTGCCTCCTTACTCTCTATAACTTATTGTGTTACATTATATGTTGAAAAATATCCATCAATGCCATCTGCTATCGCTTTAGCATATGCATCAATATTTTTCTCATAATAATTATTATCAGATTTGTTGGATATAAATCCAAGTTCTAAAATAACACTCGCTACATTACATTCTCTGTTTATCGCATAATCTGTTCCTGCATTACCTTCTGTTCCTGTCTTTATTCCTCTGTCTCGCATAGTATTAGTAGCAAGAAGATTATCAAGTATATTCTTGGCAAGTGCATGTGCATCTTCTGGATCTGAACTGCCAATCCATGCTTCCATTCCAGATACTTCTTCTGTTCCATCATACTTATTACGATGAATTGATACCATTATCTCTGCTGCTGAATTATTACATGTCGCAACTCTTTCATCAAGTGTTACTTTTGTATTATCATCAGTTCTTGTCATAACAACAGCATATCCTCTGCTCTCTAATTCTTTTTGTACAAGCATTCCTAACTTATATGCCTGCGCTGCTTCTGCATATCCAAGTGCTTCTGAACCTCTATCGTACCCACCATGTCCTGGATCAATGCATACTGTATGACCATTCCTTGCTGCTACCGCTGTCTCTTCTTCAGTTGTAGCTTCCTGCAGTGGTGTTGTCTCCTCTTGCACCGGAGTTGTCTCTTGTGTAGTATTCTTCTCATTAGCTGATGCATCTTTTTTCTGCATCATTGTAATACATACAGCAACTAATAGTAGCATTACTACAATAAGTACTGATAATAGTACTATTAATGGTCCATTTTTCTGTTTTCTTCTGTTCATCCTTGTTCCCCCAACGGTTTCATAATTAATTGCAAAATACATCTTATGATTGCAATCAATCACTTCACATATAGAAGAATCTCCTGCATCCACTACTTTTCTCTTGCACTCGTTATATTATAACATAATATTTTTGTAATAGCTACATAATATTTCTTACATTTTTTTAATATATCCTTAATATTTTCTGTCATACATAGCCTTTATAATCAGACTTAGACGTCTAATATAGTAGTCCAATACTGTATATTCTTAATATTATAGTTTCACACTGTATCTTTAATATTGCCTATTCAATACTACATTTCCTATGTCGTCTTTTCAATATCACTTCTTTAATATCGTATTTTTGATATTACTTTTTTATAAAAAATAGATTTTACCACTACTTTTGACAAAGAGCCTTTTATTCTATATAAGATTTTTACTAAAAGAAAACGGTACAGACTACATCTTTGTGTCTATACCGTTTTCATGGAAAGAAATAGCATATAATTAATCAGTTAATACTGAATTAATTATCCATATTATATATGTATAATCACTTACATTCTTATAATATTACATCTTCTGCTTATTATTTACTTATCTCATCTGTTTCAATTATGAATTTTACACTTCCTGACATATTGTCTGAAAGTCCTGTAAATGATTTATACTCTTTGCCACAGTCTAAAACTGCGTCTAATTTATCTACGACTTCTTTTAAGTCCTGCTCATAGAGGGCACTAATCTTCTGAACGCCTTCTTCGTCAAATTTATTCATTCCATCACTAAGTGTTGTTGCTCCATCAAGTAATGTCTTTCCACCATCATTTAACTGTACTGATGCTGTTGCAAGTGATGATGCACCATTCTTAAGAGTCTGGCTGTTAGCTGTTAACTGACCTGCACCAGATGTAAGCTGTGGTGTTGCATCATTAATCTGAATTGCACCATTTTTCAACTGATCAATTGCTGATGGAAGTGCTGATACTGATGAATTAAGTGTCTGTGTTCCTGCATTAATCTGCTGCATAGCTGCATCTAATGATGATACACCTGCCTGAATCTGTCCTGCTCCCTGTGCAACTGCTGTAGCACCACCTATTAATGTACTCTGGTTACCGGCATTTGAACTGCTTGTTGTTGCAATAAGTGCATTCATTCCATTTCTCAGATCACTTCCGGATGCGATACTTGCCTTAAGTCCGTTAACAATCTGTGTCTGTCCTGCTACAGTCTGTGAAAGTGCTGTGATTGCAGGCTGTAATGATGATGAAAGTGCCGGATTGGCTGCAACTGCTGCATTAAGTCCATCTAATACCTGCTGATTAGCCTGTATTGTCTGTAATAATGTATTATAATAGTTATCCATTGTGTCAAATGCACCATTTACTGTCTGTAAGCCCTGATTAACTGTTCCAATACCATCTACAACTGCATTAGCTCCTGCTGTTAATGAACCCATATTAGCATTAAGTGTATCTGCTCCTGCTGTAGCCTGAGCAACACCGTCTGCAAGTGTTCCAACACCAGATGTAAGTGCACCGGTTGCATCTGCTAACTGTAATACACCTCCTGTAAGCTGTGATACTCCATCTGTATATGATGTAATTCCTGATGCAAGTGTATCAACACCATCTACATATGTACCAATTCCTGTATTTAATGTGCCTGCACCATCCTGTAACTGTGATAATCCATCTGATAATGTCTTTGTACCATCTTTTAACTGTGAACTTCCATCTGCAAGCTGTTTAGAAGAATCTATAAGTGTATTAATCTTCTCCTGAAGATCTGTGAGGTCTCCAACTTCGCCAATCTGAATCTTGCTTAAGAAATCACTTGTTGCGGCTGTAAGTGTAACACCCATCTCAAAATCTGTTACATCAGCTGTAATTGTAAGGCTCTCTGGTATATCCAATTTGTCAGATTCAAGTCCAAGGCTATCTGTAAATCCAGGTAATGCTATACCTATCACTATATTGCTCTTAGCATCTGAGATAATTGTTCCATTATCTATTGTTACATTAGAAAAATTATCAAGTGGAAGCATCATACCTGTTACCATTGCGAACGGTGTATAGATTGTCTGCTCTTTTCCATTTACTGTAACTTTCTGTGCTGAATTATTCTTGTAATCAACTTTAATTGTTAATTTACCACTTTTTCCAACAAGTTCTTCAGGAGTCATTTCTTTTCCATCTAATGAATATGTAATCTTTACATCTACTGGAAGTTCATCTTCAGTTGTTCCCTGATAGAATATGTCTGTATCATTAGTATTCCATGTAAGTTTAGTGCCATTCTGTGTGAATGTCTCATCGCCTTTTATATTTGTAATATTTTCAAGGTTTGACACATCTGTAAGTGATGTTTCTTTTCCTGCATTCTTTAACCAGTCTGATACTATTATCTTATTAGTTGTTCCGTTTGCATCTGCAAGTGCATATACTGTTTCATCTTTAAAAAGTTCGCCCTGTGTATCACTTGTGCTTACAACATTAGCTGCTTTTTCTACTGCTGCTTTTAGATATTCTACATCATATTTATCTGATGCTAATTCCTGTGTTGAACCTGTATCTGCTTTTGAATTGCTGTTATGATTAGCAATTATAGCACCACCTGCTGCAAGTGATGTACAAAGAACTGCTGATAATCCTGCTACTGCAACTTTTTTCATTTTTCTATTTCCGTTCATAATCATATACCTCCATTAATTAACCGATCTTAACTTTTTTGCTTCCAAGTGTATTCTTTACTGGTCCAAAACCAATAGATGTCTTACATATTACTTTATCAAATATCATAAACATACTTGGAAGAACAAGAATAACTACTACTGTACTAATTGCTGCACCTCTTGCAAGAAGTGTACATAATGAACTTATCATATCAATATCCGAGTACATTGCTACGCCAAATGTTGCAGCAAAGAAACTTATACCACTGACAAGAATTGATTTCATTGATGTCTTATGTGCAATAGAAACTGCCTCTTTTTTGCTCTTTCCGTTGTTTCTCTCTTTTTCATAACGGCTTGTCATAAGAATTGCATAGTCAACTGTTGAACCTAACTGAATTGTTCCAATTACAACGCTGGCAACAAATGGTAGAGTTGTTCCTGTAAGGAATGGAATACCCATATTAATGTTAATAGCGAATTCAATAACAAGTACAAGTATTATTGGAAGTGATATTGATTTAAATACTAACAGAATAATTGCAAATATTGCTGCAATTGATGCAACTGATACATTTTTAAAGTCAATGTCTGTTACTTCCTGTAAATCCTTAGTTAATGGTGCTTCACCAACTAACATACCTGATGGACAATACTTCTTAACAACATCGCTTAATGTTGCTATCTGCGTATTAACTTCTTCTGTTGCTGCTTTATAATCTGAACATACAAACATAAGCTCATGTTCATCAGACTTAAGCATACTTGCTACACTTCCAGGAATCATCTCTGCCGGAATACCAGGGCCTACTATACTATTTATTCCAATTACATTCTTAATTCCATCAACTTGTTCCATCTCATCTATCATTGCAATCTTATCTTTTGCAGTCATATCATTGTCAAGAACAACCATATATACTGAATTCATCTCAAATTCTTCTGCTAATTTTTCATTAGCAACACTACTTGGAAGATCTGCTGGTATTGACTTGTCAAGATTGTAATATACTCCTGTATGATTATTACAATATACTGCCGGTATATATAATGCCACGAATAATACAAAGAATACTATTGAATGCTTTGTAATGAATTCTGATACTCTATCCATATTAGGAATGAGTGATTTATGTTTCGTCTTTTCAATAAGTCCATCACAGCATAGAATAAGTGATGGTAAAAATGTTACACAACAGATAACACCAAGAATAACACCTTTTGCCATTACAAGACCTATATCCATACCTAATGTAAATGACATAAAGCAAAGTGCGATGAAACCAGCTACTGTTGTAATTGAACTACTTACTACTGATTTGAATGTATTAGATATTGCATGAGCCATCGCTCTCTCTTTATCATTGTTAAATCTCTCTTTATTAGCTTCATAACTGTTAAGCAGGAATATCGAATAGTCCATTGTAACACCAAGCTGAAGTACCGCTGTTAACGCTTTAGTTATGTATGATATCTCACCAAATATTATATTGCTTCCAAGATTATATAATATTGAAAGACCAATACTTAGAAGGAATAACACTGGTGTAATGAATGATTCCATTGTAAGTGCAAGTACAATAAGTGAAAGTACAACTGCTATTGCTACATATATTGGAGTCTCTTTATCTGAAAGCTCTTTAACATCTTCGATAAGACCTGTCATACCACTTGCAAAACACTGTTCATTACATAATTTTCTAATCTCTTTGATTGCTTCCATTGATCTGTCTGCTGAAGTTGTATCTTCTAACAGTGCAATCATCATTGTCGCATTATCCTTATAAAAGGCATCTTTTAATTCATCTGGTAATAAATCAACTGGAAGACTTAAGTCTGCAACTGAATCATACCACAATACATCTTTTACGCAGTCAACCTGCTCAATCTTAGCTTTTAATGCTGCGACATCTTTATCCGGCATATCTTCCACAATAACCATTGTAAAAGCACCCATACCGAATTCGTCTACTAAGATATCCTGACCTTTCATTGTCTCTAAGTCACCTGGCAGATAATTAAGTAAATCATAATTAACATGAGTAAATGCATATCCGATTACTGCCGGAATCATTAGTAAAAGGCAGATTATAATAACTAATTTTCTGTGTTTTACTATTTTCTTTCCAAAATTTATCATAAAATCCTCTCTTTCCTTACGATGAAAAATGACCATCGTTCATTTTTGTTTTCTATAATGTTATAAAGCAAAAATGACCATTAGTCAATATCGTTTTTTTAGTTTTATACACAAAGCAAAAAATGTCAAATTTCTATTGACTTTTTACCTAAAATTAAGTATAACGTTAATATTATTTGGTGTTTGGAGGAATGCTTTTTGAGCAAATTAGAAACAAATAAAAAGAAAAAGAGAG
>SAMEA104315435__coassemble_503_pt1 | contig 49921 bp, 32 predicted proteins | sample SAMEA104315435__metabat2_low_PE_020 | metagenome-assembled genome bin SAMEA104315435 (sample SAMEA104315435) | gut metagenome | biome: Monkey gut; feature: monkey-associated habitat; material: faeces | place: China | collected 2013
ACCCGCCCCGATATGAGCATAAAAGTGGGATGATAATCCCACGATATGCGAATATCCGGTAGAATTGTGGGAGTGCGTAGCACGGAGCAATTCGTAGGCATCAAAGTTGGGGCTTTTGACCCCAACATCATATTAATAATATACAGAGATAATTAGAATAATGCCTGCAAGCTTATGATTAGCTTGCAGGCATTATTTGTAAGAAAAATAGAAATAATGTCTGATTGATAACAAACACTTAATATGCTACAATTTGAGAAGATACTGCAGGTAATTGTAAAAGTAAAGATTTCTAATTGCCTAAGAAGACACTTGGATTAAGGGGGATTTTGCTATTATGAGAGAGAATAGAGCGGATATTAGCTGGCTTTCTAAGACAGAAGTATTTAAAATTAATGCAATTTGTGCACATTCAGATCACAGATTTTATCTGAATAAAGAAGATGCTGACAGAGAGAATATGACACTTAGACATTCACTTAATGGAACATGGAAGTTTTTATATTCTAAGCATATAGCGCAGAGAGAGGCAGATTTTTACAGAGAAGATTATGATGATAGTAAAATGAGCGAGATTGAAGTACCATCAAGTATACAATCAGTAAGATATAATTATTCAATTCCACATTATACTAATCAAAAGTATCCATGGGATGGACATTCAGCTATTATACCACCACAGATATCAGAAGGTGAAAAAGACGAAGTAGGAAGTTATGTAAGATATTTTGATTTGCCACAGGAATATAAAGATATGAGAGTATTTGTGTCATTCCAAGGTGTTGAAAATGCTTTTTATGTATGGCTTAATGGAGAATTCATAGGATATAGTGAAGATAGTTTTACACCATCAGAATTCGAGATAACACAATATCTTAAAGATAAGAATAACAAGATAGCAGTTGAAGTACATAAAGCCAGTACAGGAGCATGGCTTGAAGATCAGGATTTTTGGAGATTATCAGGAATATTCAGAGATGTATATATATATGCTATTCCTGATATACATCTAAGAGATATGTTCATAACATCATCTTTTAATAATGATTATACTAGTGCTACGCTTAATATCGAAGGAAGCATAGAGAAAGAACTAGAAACAGAACTTAATATGAATAAAGTATCAGTTAGTGCAGATATTATATATGATAACGAAAGGGTAGCATGTATACAGGAGACGGATATATCTGACAGCAGTTTTATTTTAACTACGGATATTGCCAAACCAAGACTTTGGAGTGCAGAGACACCTCATCTGTATGACATATATATCTATATAAAAAAAGATAACGTTATAGAAGAAGTAGTGCGTTACAGATATGGACTTCGAGAATTCAAGATGGATAATGGAGTTATGAAACTTAATGGGAAGAGGATTGTGTTTAAGGGTGTAAACAGACACGAATTCTCATGTTATAACTTAAGAAGCGTAAGTGAAGAAGAGATGTTGTGGGATATAAAGTTCTTAAAAGCTAATAATATTAATGCAGTAAGAACATCACATTATCCTAATAACACAAGATGGTATGAGTTGTGCGATGAATATGGAATATATCTGATAGATGAGACTAACCTTGAGACGCATGGAACATGGAATTATGGAAAAGAAAGAGATATGAATGCAATACCTGGAGATAAGCCGGAGTGGCTTTATATAGTCTTGGACAGGGCAAAATCAATGTTTATGCGAGATAAGAATCATTCAAGTGTGCTTATATGGTCATGTGGTAATGAATCTTATGGAGGACTTGATCTATATAAGATGTCTGAATTCTTTAGAAAAGCAGATAGTACTAGACTTGTCCATTATGAAGGTATATATAATGATAGAACATACAATGATACAAGCGATATGGAGAGCAGAATGTATGCAACTGTCACTGATATAAAACAATATCTTGATACAAAACCAACAAAACCATATATAAGCTGTGAATATTCACATGCTATGGGTAATTCGTGTGGTGGATTAAGTCTGTATACAGAATTAGAAGACATGTATGAACAGTATCAGGGTGGCTTTATATGGGATTACATTGATCAGGGCATAATGAGAGAAGATATATATGGTAATAAAGTACTTGCGTATGGTGGAGATTTTACTGATAGACCTACAGATTATAATTTCTGTACTAATGGAATTATATTTGCAGACAGAAAGACTTCGCCTAAGATGCAGGAGATAAAACATCTCTTTTCTAATATAGTAATAAAACCTAACAAAGCAGGAGTACATATTAGTAATAATAATCTTTTTGTCAATACTGATTATGTTAAATTTGAGTATACAGTTGAACTTGATGGAAGTCTGGTAGACGAAGGTGGTTTTGTCGTTGATGTGAAGCCGGGAGAGGACAGGCTTGTATCTGTACCATATAGAAGCATGAATGAATCTGGCGAATATGCGATTACGATAAAAGCTCTTCTGAAGAATGATACAAAATGGGAAAAAGCAGGATATGAAGTAGCTTTTGGACAGTATATTTTTGTCAATGAAAAAAACATTAGCGAGAAGTTATATGAACAAATTAGCAATGTACAGACAACATACAGAGTTGTCAATGGTAAAGATACACTTGGTATTAATGGAGATAATTTTAAAGTAATGTTTGACAAACAGAAAGGTAGTATTATATCCTATGTATTAAATGGCATAGAATATATGGCTAAGCCACCTTATCCTGATTATGGAAGAGCTATGACTGATAATGACAGAGGTTGTGGATACGATTATGAATTAGCCGAATATATGACAGCATCGATAGTGAGAAAGTGTGTTCATTTTTCATATACAATAGAAAGTGGACATGTTAAGGTTCGTGTAGAATATAAGAATGCGATGTCAGCAGATACAAAGACAACAATTATATATACAGTATTTGCAGGTGGAGAAGTTCTTGTTGAAGAAAAATATAAAGGTGCAAAAGGTATGCCTGTAATGCCACAATTTGGAATAACTTTTGCAACATATAGACAATATAACTATATGAGATACTATGGCAATGGACCGATGGAGAATTATTCAGACAGAGCTAAAGGTGCAAGGCTTGGAATATATGAGACTAATGCTACAGATAATATGACACCATATATAATTCCACAGGAATGTGGTAACAGAACCAAAGTAAGATGGATGCAGATTACAGATGAAAAAGGGCATGGTTTTGAGATAATATCAGGTAAGCATAATATAGAAGTAACAGTACTTCCTTATTCATCTGTTGAGATTAATCAGGCACTTCACAAGGAAGAACTGCCTAACCCATATTATACATACATAACCGTATCAGGACGCAAGATGGGTGTTGGTGGTGATAATAGCTGGGGTGCAAGACCACATGATGAATATCTGATAAGCGGAGAAGAAGAACATGAATTTAGTTTTATGATATCTCCACTAAGATAAGTATATACTAATAGAAGTGCATACTACTTAACAATAATTTATGAAATAGAAGTATATTGAGGTAATTACAATGAATAACAGAAAGAAAAGAATTCATATAATAGCAACAGGAGGAACAATAGCAGGCAAAGGACTTGAAGGTGTAACAGCACAGTATCGTGCCTGTGGAATAAGCATAGATTCTCTCGTGAGTGAGATACCAAGTACAGAGCATCTTGCAGAACTCACTTATGAACAGATGATTAATGTAGACAGCAATAATATTACATACGATAATTGGCTAAATCTTGCAAAGAGGGTTAATGAACTTGCTAAAAGTGATGACATAGACGGTTTTGTAATTACTCATGGTACTGATACTATGGATGAGACAGCTTATTTTCTTAATCTTGTACTTAAGACTAACAAGCCTATTGTACTTACAGGTGCGATGAGACCTGCGACAGCAACAAGTCCTGATGGACCTATGAATCTATATCAGGCGATAGCACTTGCATCAAGTAATCAGGCAGTTGGAAAAGGTGTGCTTGTTGTATTCTCAGATGGAATATATAGTGGACGAGATGTTCAGAAAGTTAATAACTTTAAGACAGATGCATTTAATGAGAGAGATTTTGCGTGCCTTGGTTATATGCGTGATGATAAGCCATATTTTTTCTATGAATCAATTAAGACGCATACAACAGATACAGTATTTGACATAACAAATGTAGACAGATTGCCACAAGTATCGATAATATATTTTTATCTTGGAGCACCGGTTTCTATCCTTGATTATTATGCAAAAAACAATGATGGACTAGTAATCGCAGGAACGGGTAATGGTTCATATTCAGATGAATGGATAGAAAAAGTCAGTGAGATAAGTGATAAAAAAGGAATACCGGTTGTACGTTCATCACGAGTAGGAAGCGGTATGATTATCAAAAATAAATATATGGACAAGAGTCCTAATTGTATACCTGCTAATTCACTTGTACCACACAAAGCGAGAATATTATTATCACTTGCACTTACAAGGACAAATAGCATTGAAGAGATAACTGCGATGTTTAAGCAGTATTAGTAAAAGGAGAAAATAATGAGAAATTTTAAATTGACACTTGAATATGATGGTTCAAGATATGATGGATATCTTAGAATGGGAAGAGATGAATCAACTAATACAATAGAGAACAAACTTCTTGACTGTATTAACAGAATGGTAGACGGTAATGTTGAGATTAACTGCGCAATGCGTACTGAGACAGGAGTACATGCGTATGGTCAGGTAATTAATTTTAAAGCCAATACTAAGATGAAGCCTTTTGAGATTAAGCATTATATGAATAGATATCTTCCGGGAGATATCTCAGTATTATATGTTGATGAAGTTGATGATAGATTTCATGCAACTCTTAATGCAAAAGAGAAGACGTATGTATATAGAATTGATATGGGTGAAGTAATGAATGTATTTGAAAGAAAATATATGTATTATTCATTTAAAAAATTGAATGTTGAAGCTATGAAAGAAGCAGCAAAATATATTGTTGGAAAACATGATTTTAAGAAGTTCTCAACAGTTAAAAAGAGCAAATCAACTGTAAAAGAAGTTAAGGCAGTTGATATATATGAAGATGGAGAATCACTTCAGATAACAATAACAGCGAATGATTTTCTTCATAATATGGCAAGAATGATAGTAGGACTTCTTATTGATATAGGTAATGATAAGAGAACACCATCTTCAGTTAATGAATATTTTGAAGATAATAATGATACATTAATATCACCACCTGCAGATCCTAAAGGATTATTCCTACAGAATATAGAATACTAATAAGACGCTTTTTGAGATAAACTGTGCTTATTTTACATTTATACCGAAGTCAAATACAATGATGTCAGGGTCAAAAGGTCTAAACCCAAATGAGCTTGCTCATAGGCGGTAGAATTACATATAGCCATTATGGAGCCTAAGTTCTCTGTAATGGCTATAATATTTTTTTTGAGCATCTGCAACAATACCCTTTTAATAGTTAGTTTCGTATTATCAACTACTTGTGCTATTGAGTATAGATTTAGACTGCAACCATATTATGAGAAGCAAATATAGCTTTTATGTCAGAAAAATCAGGAAAGTTGTCTTTTTTTAAAAGAGCCAGCATCTTCTTATCTCCATATATAAGATAGTATCCAAAGCGGTCATATACTTTTTTAATATCTTCCCATTTATGAAGTTCTCTTATGTCATGTTCATTATTAATAAGAAGAATTCCATTATCCATTATATTAACTTCACAATAAGCATTATCTTTAGCTTTTCTATTTCGCAGATGTTTTTTGATAGTAGCTTTAAATTGCAGATAAGCAAGCAGCGGATATAGGATAAAGAATATATATGCCGGTGTAAATATTGGTGAAAAATATCCCATTGCGATAGATATAATGCAGATGAGAGCAGGAGCAAATATTATAATCAGCTCAGATTTCTTTCTTAAGAATCTGTTCCATATAAAAATCTTCTCATATTCTTTGCCTTCAGGTCTGTACTTTTGAGTAAAACGTATAACATTCATATAAAAACCTCCAATAAAACTTATTAAAAAAACCTCTATATATAATATTTTAGCATAATATACAAAAATATACAAATTATTAAAAATATATACTAGCCATAAAAAATATAAACAATACAATAAAAAAACATAAAAAAGAACATTTAAAATACGATATATATTATAGCAACATTAGTATGGAGGTGGGGAGCTTATGCCAGACATGAGTTTAACATACGAAGAGATGGAAAAAGAAGTAAAAAGACATGAGACTGTAGCTAAAATAGTACAGATGATAGAAGATGACAGTGATTTTGAGATAGTAGCTGGAAAAATACTAAAGTATATGGGAGAGTATCTTGACGTTACAAATGTATGTATCTATCAGCCACAGGGAAAGTGTGAGATGAGTGGATTTACAATACAATGGAGTCCTGATAGTAAGTATGAGATGAATAATGATGCTAAGTATAGCAGATATTTTGGATCACATATATTGTCAGGATGTGCTTGTGATTCTGATGATGATATTAAGTCGTATGTAACTGTGCCAGTAATGATTAATGATAAATGTGCAATGTATCTGTTTGTTGCAGACAAGGAGAAATATATTCAATTTGATGATAAAACTATAGGAGTTATAAAAGATATATCAAAGATTGTTCAAAATATTGCACAGAGAAAAGTTACAAGGAATTCACTGTTCAGATCTTATGGTGCACTTACAGATATACTTGATAATATGGGCTGTGGAGTAATGGTTATAGACAAAGATACTAAGAAAGTTCTATTCACTAATCGTGTAGCAGAAGAATCAATTGATTCGCAGTCAATTACAAGAGAATGTCTTGACAGAATGTATTATGATGGTCAAATGGAGACTAAGATAGAAAAGTTCGATGCTGTAACAGGTGCATGGTATGAGGTGAAACTTGTTGATATAACATGGGTAGATGGACGAAGAGTAAGTCTGTGCACAATTATAGACATAACACAGATTAAGAAAAACCAGCAGAAGATAGAATTTCAGGCTAATAACGACTTCCTTACCGGATTGTGTAACAGAAGAAAATGTGAGAATGATCTTACAGAACTTATTAGAAAAAAAGGCAGCGGCGCACTTATGTTTTTGGATCTTGATGATTTTAAACATATAAATGATGGTCTTGGACATCAATATGGTGATATATTATTAAAACAGATAGCGACAGGATTAAGACATATATCAGGAATCGAGGATACTTGTTATAGGATGGGTGGAGATGAATTCGTTATAATTGTGAGACCGGAAGAGAAAAGCAGGATCAATCAGATAGCAGGTGATATTCTTGTAATGTTCAATAAACCATGGTATCTGTATGAAGCAGAATACTATTGTACTATGAGTATGGGAATTGTTGAATTTCCAGAGAATGGAACAGATGTACACGAACTTATCAAAAAAGCGGATATAGCAATGTATGATGCAAAAAAAGCGGGCAAAAACAGATATGCTTATTATCTTGAAAAAAAGGATAAATCTTCATATAGCAGACTTGATATAGAGAATTCAATGCGTACAGCAATAGCAACTAACTGCAGAGAATTTGAAGTATATTATCAGCCAATTATAGATAATAAGACAGAAAAGTGCATAGGATGTGAAGCACTTGTAAGATGGAATTCAAGAACACTTGGATTTATGACACCAGATACTTTTATTCCGCTTGCAGAATATCTTGGACTTATAACTAATATAGGCGATTATGTTTTTGAAAAAGCATGTATAAAATGTAAAGAATGGAATGAGATGGGATATGAAGACTTCAAAGTCAACGTTAACTTGTCAGTTGTACAGCTTTTACAGAATAATGTAGTCGAGAATATAAGAAAAATCGTCAGACGTGTTGGAATAAAACCGGAAAATCTGGTTCTTGAGATAACAGAGACTCTGGCAATTAATGATATGCAAAAGATAATGAAGATAATTAATCAGATAAAAGCTATGGGAATAAAGATTGCACTTGATGATTTTGGTACAGGATATTCTTCGCTTAATTATATCAAACAGCTATCTCTTGATATAATAAAAGTAGATCAGACATTTATAAAAGATATTACACAAGATGATTATGCAAGAGCATTCTTAAAACTTGTAAGCGATTTATCAAAAACGATAGGTGTTGTTGTCTGCGTTGAAGGAGTAGAAAATAAAGAACAAAAAGAACTTTTAAAACAGATGGATATAGAACTTATACAGGGATATTATTATGGAATGCCTATGCCTGCAGAAAAGTTTGAGAAGAAATTTCTGCATATATCAAAGCTGCAAAAGTAAGTTAGAATATATCAAAGCTAGCGAAGCAAGTGCGAATGTACCAAAGTAAGTTAAAATATACCAAAGTAAGTCAGAACATACTTATAAATAATCTGAGAAATCTTAAGTGATAGATGTATCAAAGCTACAAAGAGCCAAAAGTTTAAGTGTAACATAAAAACTTTTGGCTCTTCTTGGCTCGTATATTGATATTGGTCAATATTGTAGTGCTACTACATATAGTAATTAATATTATGTTGTTTTGATAAAAGTCTGACCACACTTTGGACAGCGTATCTGAATACGACCTTTTCCTTTTGGAACACGAATAGTCTGATGACATCCGGGGCAATTATAGAAACGGTGAGTATTTCTCTGAGAGAAACGTGTCTTAATAGTATTGGTATTTTTTAAAAATGGTGCATTTTTTAAAAATGGTACAAACACATTATTGAATTTTTGATTTTCAAGGCTTCTTCTATATGTATCTTTTGAGAGAACCCTAAAGAGAATCACAACAAGAATTATAAGAGAAAAAGTGTAGATAATCGAACTGTGTGTAAAAGTGAATAGTATAAGCAGTATGAAGTATAAAAAGAAAAGCGCATGATTAAGGCTATCCATACCATATCTTCCATTAAAAAAATTCCTTAAGTAGTCTTTCATAATTATGTAACCTCCTGTCAATAAAATATATAGCAAAGTATACCACTATTAGAACGAATGTAAAGAAAAATATTATAAAAAATATCTAAAATATGTTAACAAAATTTGAAGAATGTGTTATAATGTAACAGTGGTAGGGAATTTTTTATACATAAAGGAGAGAATGTATTATGGCAAACAGAATCGTACTTAATGAGACTTCATATCATGGAGCAGGAGCAATTAATGAAATCGCAGGTGAGGTTAAGACAAGAGGCTTTAAAAAAGCTTTTGTATGTTCAGATCCGGATCTTGTAAAATTTGGTGTTACAGGTAAAGTAATAAAAGTCCTTGAAGATAATAATCTTGAATATGAACTTTATTCAAATATTAAACCAAATCCAACAATTGAGAATGTTCAGACAGGTGTTGAAGCTTTTAAGAACTCAAAAGCAGATTATCTTATAGCTATTGGTGGTGGTTCATCAATGGATACAGCAAAAGCTATCGGTATTATTATTAATAATCCTGAATTTGCTGATGTAAGAAGCCTTGAAGGTGTTGCACCAACTAAGAATAAATGTGTACCAATTATCGCAGTACCAACAACAGCAGGTACAGCGGCAGAAGTTACTATTAATTATGTAATTACAGACGTTGAGAAGAATAGAAAATTCGTATGTGTAGATACACATGATATCCCTGTAGTTGCGATTATTGACCCTGACATGATGTCAAGTATGCCAAAGGGACTTACAGCAGCAACAGGTATGGATGCACTTACACATGCAATTGAAGGATTTACAACAAAAGCAGCATGGGAAATGACAGATATGTTCCATTTAAAAGCAATTGAAATTATCTCTAATTCACTTAGAGGTGCAGTTGCCAATACACCAGAAGGAAGAGAAGGAATGGCTCTTGGTCAGTACATTGCCGGAATGGGATTCTCTAATGTAGGTCTTGGTATTGTACATTCAATGGCACATCCACTTGGTGCAGTATATGATACACCACATGGAGTAGCTAATGCTATAATTCTTCCAACAGTAATGGAATATAATGCACCATATACAGGAGATAAATACAAATTTATCGCACAGGCTATGGGTGTTGAAGGCGTAGAGAATATGTCACAGGAAGAATATAGAAAAGCAGCAGTAGATGCAGTAAGAAAGCTTTCTCAGGATGTAGGTATTCCAGCTAATCTTAAAGAGATTGTAAAACCAGAGAATGTAGATTTCCTTGCACAGTCAGCATATGATGACGCATGCAGACCTGGTAATCCAAGAGATACAAGCGTAGAAGAGATTAAAGAGTTATATCTTTCATTAATGTAATTAACGAAGATATAATTAATAAGTTTTGACAATTAAAGGTGTGAATAAAGACATCTTTAGAGTATAATAAAGACATTAGGCGAACTATTATATATTTATTTGAAGAGTATTAGATTGTAACGATAAAGCGGGTATATACTATTGAGTATGTATCCGCTGTTTTAAAATATCTGCTTCTGAAGCATATGTATATGCCATTTCCTGCGGAGATAATGCTTTAAACCTATCGAATTCGATAGGTTTAAAATTGGGATTGTGAATTTGTTCCCACAAGCCCCAAAATGAAATTATCGTCTTGTTCCATTCTTATTAAAATTCTTTTTTAATGCTATTTCTGTTGGGAGAATAGACCCAATTAAAGGAACAAGTTGAACACCACAGATAATTCCTCCTATACTCCCAACATAATCTTCATTTTTTCCAATCACTAAAAGCATTAATATTACTGTTATTGGCAACATAACCATTCCACAGACATACCAGACTTTACCACAATATTTATGAGCAAATTCCCATGTGTCTTTGTTCTTCATAGACATCGAAGTTCGATATCCAAATACTGAATTTATTTCCTTTGGAGCCTTTTTCATAAAATATCTTCCAAAACCAATCATCGTAAATGGAAGAAGTAAATCCATAATCAACATAAAAATCCAAAAACCCATTGTAAACCTCCGTTACTACAACTTCAAGTTTGTCTCTTTCTTCTCAATTATACATCAACAAATATTATTGTAAAGTGCATTTTGGATTATACTGTTTTATAAAATTTTCTTTCCCTTGTTTTTCCTTTATCAGAGTTCGTAAACACTTATGGGACAATATAATACAAGGGAAACAATAATGGAAAGCTCACCTGCGACAAACTTAGCGTTTTCAAGGGCTTGAGAGATATTTGATAATAAAATGTAACAATTATTAAATCCCCTAGAATATATGAAATCTCAATTCCGGTTTGCAAAAAAAGACAATAATGTATTCAATTATTCTTATTATCGCTAATGTAATTAGTAAATAGAGCATAAGATTATATCAGGAGTCTGTTAGTATATAATCTTATATTGTGTTTATGCATCTTATAAAACAATAGTATTTTTAATATACTATATTGCAATGAATAATAGTATGTGATACAATATAGCCAAGATAAAGAATAAATGGAGGTGAGACAATGAATGCACAGTTTAAAAAAGGAGCACTTGAGATATGTGTATTATCTCAGCTTAAGACCGGTGACAAATATGGTTATGAGCTTACAGAGAACATATCAAAAGAGATGTCAATAGCGACAGGAACACTGTATCCAATTCTTAGAAAACTAAAAGAGGATAATTACGTGGAGACTTATCTTGTAGAATCAGAAGCAGGACCGGCAAGAAAGTACTATCATCTTACAGAGTCAGGATGTAAGTATGAAGAAGAAGTCAGAAAAGAGTGGAATGAATTTGTACAAGCTGTAGGAAGAATTATTGGGTAACTCTATACATGAATTATAATCACATTAAAGATATGAGATACATTTACTAATTGATATTTACTATATTAATCTTAAAGATACTGTGATTATAATGGAATATCTATCGGGAAAGGATGGAAGTTAGTATGAATAAAGAAGTATATATGCAGGAACTTAGAGAAAAGTTATCAAGTGTTGAGGAAACAATTAGAGATGAGATAATCGCAGATTATGAAGAACATTTCTATGAAGGAAGTATGGATGGAAGAAGTGAACAGGACATAATTAACGAGCTTGGAAATATTGATGACATGATAGAAGGGCTTAAAGATGCCGGAGTATGGAATAATATAGATAATAGTAGGCATAACACTAATGATAGAAATGAATATGCGGATAATATCAATCTTAATGAAGAAAAACATGAAGATAAATATAGTAGTGGAATAAAAAATGACAGAAGTGAAAGAACTAAAGAATCTTATGCAGATAGCAAAGAATATGAGGATACTAAAGATGCAGATATTGAATCTATGTGTAAGAAGATTGTTGTAGATGCAGGTAATGCAGATTTACATATAATGCATGGCAGTCAGGCAGGTACAACAGTAAGATACAAAGCCGCAGTACAACCAAAACAGGCAGGATTTTATCATTATGAGCAAGATGGTGTTTTGTATGTTGGAATTTCAAGAAAAGAGAGTTATAAGAGATTATCTTTTTTTGGTAAATTATTAACAGCAGGTACTAGAGAAAGTATAGAGATTAATGTTGCAAACGATGTAAGTGAGTTAGAGATAAAAGCTATAAGTGGCGATGTATACATGAATAATGTTGATATTAATGATATTAGTATAAAAGCTATAACCGGCGATATACAGATGAATGATATGATATCAGCTTATGTTAATATTGAGACAGCAAGTGGAGATATGGAACTTGAGAGAGTTAAGAGTTGTAACTTGAAGATAAAAGCAGCAAGTGGAGATATAGAACTTAGAGATTATATAGCAGATAATATTGAGATATCAACTCAAAGTGGCGACATTGAATGTAGCAATATATTAGCTAATCAGAATATGAGCTTATTTACTGCAAGTGGTGATATAGATATGGAAGAAGTGACATATAATCTTGGCGAATTCAAAACAGGAAGTGGAGATATAGAGATTAGAAGAGAATATAGAGAATCTGATAATAATAGCAATACAAAGTGCAAGACAGGAAGTGGAGACGTAGAACTTGATATGCACAGATGTAGTGGGATAAAGCTTGATATAATGACTGGTTCAGGTGATGCTGATGTATGGTGGAATAACCAGTCTAATAATGATATTAGAAATGGCAGTTATACATTCGGAGATGGCAGATATGATGTGACTGTGATAACAGGAAGTGGAGATGTAGATATAAAAAACTAATTATTGATAAATTGTGAATATGTTCGGTTAATCATAATGTTAACTAGAATGTTAGAGAAGTATTAGAGTAATTTAACGGCTGAGATAGTCAATTACCCCTTCCCATCCCACCACCTACGCATTTTGCTTAGAGGTGGGGGATTTCTTGCTTGCGGTTTGTTAAAATGTGATAATGGAAAAAATACTTGATTATATGCTATTAGTAAGTATAATAAAATATGATATATTCTAAGAATATTTATGATAAATAATGAAAAGGGTTAAATATGATATATTCTAAGAATATTTATGATATATAATGAAAAGAGTTAAATATGATATATTCTAAGAATATTGATAGCAAATAATGAAAAGAGTTAATATGGAGAAATAATAACATGGATAGAAAAGTTAATTATCAGAAAGAACTTGATAAGACAATAGATAAGATTACAAGAGAAGGCGTTATACCGACACTTTTTTTACATAGCTGTTGTGCTCCGTGTTCAAGTTATGTACTTAAGTATCTGTCAGATTATTTTAAGATAACAATATTCTATTACAATCCTAATATCTCGCCGGAAGATGAGTATAGAGAACGAGTAAGAGAGCAGATTAGGCTTATTAATGAGATGCCGGTTAAGAATAAGGTAGAATTCATGGAAGGAAGATATGAGCCGGAAGTATTCTATGAGATGGCAAAAGGGATGGAAGATATTCCAGAAGGTGGAGAGAGATGTTTTAAGTGCTATGAACTAAGACTTAGAGAAGCAGCAGTTATTGCAAAAGATAGAGGATTTGACTATTTCACAACTACTCTTTCAATAAGTCCGCTTAAGAATGCAGCTAAACTTAATGAGATAGGATTAAAACTTGAGAAAGAATATAATATCAAGTATCTTTTATCTGATTTTAAGAAAAAAGAGGGATATAAGCAGTCTGTTGAATTATCAAAAGAATATAATCTATACAGACAGAATTATTGTGGCTGTGCATTTTCAAAAAGAGAGGCACTTTTAAGAGAAGAAACAGTCAATAATTCAAAAAAATAAACTTGGTTAAAATTAGGAAGAATTTGGCTGTTTTTGAGTAGAAAAATTTCTAAAATACATTTATTATATCTACAAGAGATTAAAGAATATATTAGTAGATTATAATATGTATTATATGGAGGTTTTGATATGGAACATAGTAAAAAATATGCATGGACATGGAGAGTAAAAGAAGAATGCCTTGAGGAATATGTTAAGATGCATAATAATCCATGGCCTGAGATAATGGAAGAGCATACAAAAGCAGGATATAGAAATTATTCAATATTCCAAAATGGCAACCAGTTCTTTTACTGTTTTGAATGTGATGATATTGACTATGCCAATAAGTATATTGCCAACAGTGAAGCGTGTCAGCGATGGAATGCGATTACATCTAAGATGGTAGAAGGCTCATTTGATTTTAATGAAGAAGAACCTATAAAGTTTATGCCGGAAGTATTCTATCTAAAATAGTATTCTGGATTTTTATATTATGTATGAATGATTTAGAATGATGATGGATATATATTAATGATGATAAATATATATGAATGATTTAGAATGATGATAGATATATATGAATGATTCAGAATGATGATGAATATATATGAATACACAAGAATTAATGATATCTAATGGTATAAATAAAGATGGTTAGAATAAGCTAATAATCATGTTTTGAAGGTATATAAAAATTAATAAAAAGATAAAAACAGGAATGACGTTTCTAAGTATTATTAGAAATATCATTCCTGTTTTTATGTATAGCATATAAGTTAGTTATATTATATATTTAACTAACTTATATGCTATTAGTATTTGCTTATTTGTTAATTTATCATTTATTACAATTATATAGTATTACAGATTTTATCTACCATGTTATAAACTTTTATCCGTAATATAGTTTTCTTAATTGTTTTTACCAAATTCTGAAAGTTCAAGACCTGGGTTACGATCAAGAACCATATTAACACTCCAGCTATTAATAAAGAGAAGAAGTGGATTGCCTTTAAGATCTTTAATCTTCTTCATATCAGATGTTCCTACAAGACGGTTTAAGTTAACATCTGTAGAAGTGATCCATCTTATATGTTCGTAAGGAAGTGGTTCAAGTCTTATCTCAACACCATATTCATTCTCAAGTCTGAATTTTAATACATCAAACTGAAGAACACCAACAACACCTACGATAATCTCTTCCATACCAGTATTGAATTCCTGGAATATCTGAATAGCACCTTCTTGTGCAATCTGGTTAATACCTTTAACGAACTGCTTACGTTTCATAGTATCTAATTGACGGACTCTTGCAAAATGTTCAGGTGCAAAAGTAGGAATACCTTCATATTCAAATTTTTTATTAGATACGCAAAGAGTATCACCGATAGAGAAGATACCAGGATCAAATACACCGATTATATCACCGGCATAGGCTTCTTCAACAATCTTTCTATCCTGTGCCATAAGCTGTTGTGGCTGAGAGAGACGAATCTTTCTTCCACCTTGCACATGATATACTTCCATACCGGCATTGAACTTACCTGAACATATTCTCATGAATGCAATACGATCTCGGTGAGCCTTGTTCATATTAGCCTGAATCTTAAATACGAATGCAGAAAAATCTTCCTTGAAAGGATCAATAATGCCTTCATTAGAGCTTCTTGGAAGTGGTGAAGTTGTCATCTTAAGGAAATGCTTAAGGAATGTTTCAACACCGAAGTTAGTTAAGGCTGAACCAAAAAATACAGGACTTAGATTACCGGCACTTACTTCATCCATATCGAATGGAGCAGAAGCACCATCAAGTAATTCAACATCTTCCATAAGCTTGTCATAAAAAGCACTTCCGATTTCATCTTTTATAGAAGGATCATCAATACTTACATTATGAGTCTCAACTTCTTTTTGTCCGTTCATTGCAGCTTTAAAAGTCATGACATGTTTTTCATTACGATCATATACACCTTTGAATTCTTTACCACATCCGATTGGCCAGTTGATAGGGCATGTTGCAATACCAAGTACACTTTCAATCTCATCCATAAGTTCAAAAGGATCATTAGCTTCACGATCCATCTTATTGATGAATGTGAAGATAGGAATGTGACGCATTACGCAGACTTTGAAAAGTTTGATAGTCTGTTTTTCAACACCCTTTGAAGCATCAATAACCATTACTGCAGAGTCAGCAGCCATAAGAGTACGGTAAGTATCCTCTGAGAAATCTTCATGTCCTGGAGTGTCAAGAATGTTAATGCAGTAATCATCGTAGTTAAACTGTAATACAGAAGAAGTAACAGAGATACCTCTTTCTTTTTCAATTTCCATCCAGTCAGAAACAGCATGTTTGGCTGTCTTTTTGCCTTTTACTGAACCAGCAAGATTAATCGCACCTCCGTAGAGAAGAAACTTCTCAGTAAGAGTAGTCTTACCGGCATCGGGATGAGATATAATTGCAAATGTTCGTCTTTTCTTTATTTCACTGGTTATATCAGCCATAGTAAATCCTCCATTATATATAAAATAAATTAATAACTGTTTATAATAATCAATCATTTGTCCTAAACTAAACTAGTTTATAGTATATCAGATATTTTGTCAATATCGCATGAAGAAAATCTTATGCATTATGTCAAGAAAATCTTGTATATCGCATGAAGAAAATCTTATGTATTATATCAAGAAAATCTTTGTATATTACATAGTGAAAATGCTATATGAATGAATAATGAGGATGAGTAGAAAGTGACTTTTATGGTGAAAAGTATGTAGAAAAATTAACTAAAAAAATATAAAGAAAATATGTAAGAAATAAAGAAAATATGTCGAATATATTAATATAAAAGTTGTGGTCGTGAATGGGGGAATGAAGATGAACGATAAGAAGAAAATGTTCGCATTACTGCTTGTTGCAGTATATGGAATATTGTTTGTGTATGGGAAAGCAAATGAAAGTATTGAAACAGGAACAATGTCAAAAGTTCATAACCGTTATAGTGAAGTGTCAAGCAGTATGATTAGTGAAGCACAAGAAACAAGACCGACACAAGATAAAGAGGTAATGTATGGGGGTACATTATCAGATAGATATGATGTAGATATAAGTGGATATCTTATGGAAGGCAGAGTACAATGTGATTCACAGGAAGAATTTACTAATATTCTTAGGCAGGAACTCATTAAAAAGACAGAAAATATAGAGATATTTTATGCAGGAGAAGAGAATCTAAAGCCTTTTTTAGAGATTGATGCCAAGGAATATGGAATAGATTCAGCGAGCTGTTCATATATACATATGGATAAGATGACCGGAGTTGTTTTTAATATAACTTATGAAATATTGCAATGAATAGCATAACGTTCTAAGAATATTAGAATGTTTGAGTCTTGTTCGGGTTAGAATAGAATGCTTGAGTCTTATTCAGATTAGAATAGGTCAGAATAGAATATGGTAAAGTGCATACAAAAAAATGTTGTCATATTTTTTATATGTGTTATAATATACGAAGTTGATTGCACAAAGGAGAGCTGTCCATTATAGGGCAGCTTTTCTAAGGTTGACGAGTATAAGAGATATGGAGAAAGAATATGTGTGGATTTGCAGGATTTGTAGATACAAATAAAGATAAAGAAAATATACTGACTAATATGTTACAGACAATAGTTCATCGTGGACCAGACAGTGAAGGAACATATCTTGATGGTGATGTAGCATTAGGTTTTCGCCGTCTAAGTATTATTGACCTCGCAGACGGAAGCCAGCCTTTATATAATGAAGATAAGAGTCTTGTACTATTATTTAACGGAGAGATATATAATTATCAGATATTAAGAGAAGAACTTATAAAAGACGGACATGTCTTTAAGACAAAGACAGATTCAGAAGTACTTATTCATGGATATGAAAAATATGGAGAAAAGTTACTTGATAAATTAAGAGGAATGTTTGCATTTGTAATATGGGATGTTAATAAGAAAAAATTATTCATAGCAAGAGATTTCTTTGGAATTAAGCCAATGTATTATGCAAAAATGAATGATACATTCTTATTTGGTTCAGAGATAAAATCATTTCTTGAACATCCGGGATTTAAGAAAGAACTTAATGAAGATATGTTAGAATACTATCTTTCATTCCAGTTCGTTCCAGGAAGCGATACTATGTTTAAAAATGTATATGCACTTCCACCAGCTCATTATCTTACTTATGAGAATGGTAAAGTTGATGTTACAAGATATTGGGAGCCAGAGTTTAATCCTGATGAATCAAAGAGTTATGAACAATGTGTTGAAGATATAACTAAGATGATGGAAGAATCAGTATCATTCCACAAAATTGCCGATGTTGAAGTAGGTTCATATCTTTCAAGTGGTGTTGATTCAAGTTATCTTGCATGTATGTCAAAAGTAGATAAGACTTTTACAGTAGGTTTTAATAATAATGGTTATAATGAGATATCTTATGCTAAAGAATTATCAGCAGAGATAGGAATTAAGAATTATAGCAAAGTAATTACACCAGAAGAATATTGGAGTGCATTTGGAACAATACAGTATCATATGGATACTCCACTTGCAGATCCTTCAATTGTACCTCTTTATTATCTTGCAAAAGAAGCATCTAAGCAGGTAAAAGTTGTATTCTCAGGTGAAGGTGCAGATGAACTTTTTGGTGGATATAATATATATAGAGAGCCTCTTGAATATACTGGATTTAATAAAGTACCATTATTCTTAAGAAAAGGAATGGCAAAGATTGCAGAATGTTTCCCTGATGTTAAAGGTTCATCATTCTTAATAAGACATTCAAAGAGTCTTGAAGAGAGATATATTGGTAATGCAAATATATTTAGTGAAAAAGAGAAGAAGAAAGTATTAAAAGCACCAGTTAAATCTAATAATATGGCAATAACAGCACCTATCTTTGCAAAAGTTAAAGACAAAGATCCTGTTAATAAGATGCAATTTGTTGATATTAACTTATGGCTGGTTAATGATATTCTTCTTAAAGCAGATAAGATGGGTATGGCTAACTCACTTGAGATACGAGTTCCATATCTTGATAAGGAAGTTATGAAAGTTGCGGCTACTCTTCCATTATCAGCAAGAGTAAGTGGCGAGACAACTAAGAAAGCTTTTAGACAGGCTGCATTAAAAGTATTACCACCTAAGACAGCAACTAAGAAGAAGTTAGGATTCCCTACACCTATTAAAGTATGGCTGCAGGAAGATAAATATTATAACATAGTTAAAGAGAAGTTTAATTCAGATGTAGCAAAACAGTATTTTAATACAGATTATCTTAATAAGATTCTTGATAAATGCAAGAATAACAAAGGTAATTATGCAAGAAGAGTATGGACAGTATATACATTCCTTGTATGGTATGATGAATATTTCGTTAAGAGGTAGTTATAGATGATGGTGATATTGTTTGGTATCATGGCATTGTTAAGTGTGGCATATTATATTGTATGTATGTTATATGCCGGAATAAAGTCATCATTCATAACATTTTGGCTTATGATGGCAGTGGTATTTGCAATATTTGCAATTATTGAGCATATGAAGTTGAAAGGTGCAATTTTTATAATTATATATAGAATTGCAAAATGTATGCTTGCACTTGGACTGGCAGTGATTATTATATTATCTGGTATGGTAGTAAGATATATGAATGAGACACCACAAGAGAAACTTGATTATATAATTGTACTTGGAGCACAAGTGCGTGGAGACAGAATAACAAAGAGCCTTAAGCAGAGACTTGATAGTGCATATGAATATGCGATAGCCAATAATGATACAATAATAATTGTATCCGGTGGTAAAGGACCTGGTGAGAATCTCACAGAAGCAGCTGCTATGAAGAATTATCTTGAACAACGAGGTATAGATAGCAATAGAATTATTATGGAAGATAAGTCAACATCGACGAAAGAGAATCTTGATTATTCTAAGGCTGTTATGAAGAGTGACAGAGATTCTGTAGGAATAGTTACTAATGGTTTTCATGTATTTCGCGCAATTAAGATTGCTAAAAAATGCGGATTTAATAATGTAAGTGGTATAGCAGCACCTACTAATAGAATATTATGGATGAATTATGTAGTTCGAGAATGCTTTGCACTTGTAAAAGAAGCATTAGTCGGTAATATATAAGATACAGGCAGTATATAGAAATAAGCTGTCGCATTAAAAAACTTTTGATGCGACAGCTTATTCTTTATATTAGGCTTTTTGATAAGACTAATGGTGGTTCGCATGAATATAATGTTTTATAGCATCGCACTGTGCTTTAGTAATGTCAATGCCATCTTTATATAATGCTTCAATCTTATTTAGATCTTTTTCAACACGACTGAATCCTTTTGTAGAAGTTGGAGTTATAACATATACTTTTCCTTCTTTTTCAAGTTCGAAGAGATGATTGAGTGAGGCATTGTAATTATCAGCACGATCAAGCATAGCTTTGCAGAAATTAGGATATTTTCTGTATTTTCTGGTAGCAATTTTAACTGTTGAATCAGTAGATTTAAGATAACCTCGTTCTCTTGTAAGAACTACAATAAGTTTGTCGCATCCGTCAGCAAGTGCTTTTTCATAAGGGATAGAATCGGATATACCACCATCCATGTATGATTTGCCATTAATATTAATGATAGGAAACATTAATGGTAATGCACAGGTAGCACGAAGAATACGATGAGTATGATCCTTACGGTCAACAGGAAGATATTCTGCTTTACCGGTTTCAACGTTGGTTACAACTGCATAGAATTCACCCGGATACTGTTCAAAAGCTTTATAATCTAAAGGAACTAATTTGTTAGGAATCGTATCATATACATAATCGAGTCCAAAGTAAGATCTGTTCTTAGGGTTAAGAAGATTATTAAGTCCCATATATTTTTTATCAAGAGTATAATGTGTGATTATATCGTAGTTACGTCCAATCTGTCCGGATGCGTATGATACACCGTAAGATGCACCTGCTGATACACCTATTATATAATCTGCCATAATGTTAAGTTCAAGTAAAGCATCCATAACACCACATGAGAATGTAGTTCTCAATGCTCCACCTTCAAATACTATTCCAAGTTTCATGATATAACCTCCAGTAATATATATTTAGAAGAAGTATTAATTAGTTAAAAATATGTTTTAATTTAAGTGTTTCAATACGTCTTTTTCTTCTGTTGATAAAAGCACCAAATTTATTATATAGCCAGTAACCACCGATGCCAAGCTTCTCAATAATAATGTTCACATTTTTGTGAAGACTTTTCATAATATGGCTGCCTGCTTTTGTCTGACATCGTTTTTTAACAGCATATATAAGATCATCATTGCAATGAATCTTTTCTTCAAATTCAGTAAATGCACTTCCAATAACTGACATACGATGTGCATCAGAACCGGCAAAAAATGTCTTGTTCAGTTTTTTGGCAAGTTCAGATGCTTTTTGATTAGCAAGTGGTTTAGCACATGAGTTAAATATTTCTATAAAATCAAAACGATGGAGAGATTCAGGACTCTTTTTGTATGCACTTGTATTCATATATGCGTAATATCCGGTGTCGTATGGATGTGCAGGACCAAGTATACCACCAAGGCTATGAACCAGTTTTTCGAGTTCGTTAAGAGTCATTCCTCTAAGTTCAAGAAGTTTACAATGGATATTATCAGGTAAAATGGCTATAAAATGTCCACCATCACTTGTGTCATATTCAATACCTTTAAGAACAGTAAAAGGTCTCTTTAATGAGAGTTTAGAAGAGATTTCTTTCCATCTCTCATAACCTTTGTATGAATTATGATCAGTAACTAACATTCCGTCAAAACCTTTGTTTATAAGTGTTTTAATATAAGTTTCTATATCAACTTTTGCATCGATAGAACCTTCTTTGGTATGGCAATGCATATCAAATTTCATAAAAAGCTCCTCCTTATCAAATGGGTTATTTTGATTGCTAATGTAAAGCCGGGATTATTTTCAACGATAATATTATATACCTTTATTTTTTGACAAGCAAATTAAAAAGATGAATAATATATAAAATAATAGGGTGATTAATCAGTACTAATGCTAAAATATAAGCTTGAAATAATGAAAAATGCCGATTAAATGCTTAGCTTTGAAGATTAATATAGACAAAATGACAAAAAAGTTATATGCTAAAAAGAGATTTTTTACAGAATGATTATAAAAAAATTATAAATGCAATTAAAGAAAAAGAGGGGGAAGTTTTATGGCTCTGACTATAATACTTGATATAATACTTGCTATTTTGATAATTTTATTAGTTGTGATGCTTTGGTTAGCAAGCTATATAAACAGGAATAACAGATTTATGGTTCCTAAGGAAGAAAAATATGGTGTGGATATTGGACTTAAAGCACTTATAATATATCAGCCGTCTAAACATAATACAACATACAATATGGTTATGGCAGCAGTTGATGTGTTTGTGAAGAATGGATATGAGGTTACTGTTAATTATCCTAATAAAGGAGTTACATATAATATGTCTGATTATGACATAATTTTATTTGGCTCACCTGTATATTGTGGTGCAGTTTCAAAGAGCCTTTTGTTCTACCTTGAACATTGCATATTTTCAAAGAATAAGATTGGCATATTCTTAACAGGTACATCAGAAGCATCAATAGCAGATTTTGAAGAGATTGATAAGAGAATAGATAATGAAAAAGCAGATGTGAGAAAGATAAAGCTTGGAAAAGGAGAAGAGGAGAATATGCGTAAGTTTGTCAGTGAGATTATTGGATAAAAGAGTATAATTTCATAGCATATACAAATGTTACAATATATACAAATGTTACAAGACTAAATTCAAAATGAATATCGGAATGCAAAAAAAGACGTAAAAGAATGCAAATTACGTCCTTTTTTTATGCAATATTACTATGTATAATGAAGGAAAGTTGCAAAACATATTGAAATATCTTTATTAGTATTAATAAGAGAACCATGGTTATGTTTTGCAAAATAACAAATATAATACTATAGATAGTCAGGGGGACTAAGATGGAAAAGTATTATTTAGCAGTGGATATTGGAGCATCGAGTGGGCGACATATCCTTGGACACATGGAGAATGGTAAGATTATTCTTGAGGAGATATATAGATTTGAGAATAAGCTTATTAATAAAAAAGGGCATTTGTGCTGGGATTTTGAACATCTCTTTAGAGAGATTGTTAATGGAATGAGAGAATGTAAAAAAGCTGGAAAAGTACCTGTGACTATGGGAATAGATACATGGGGTGTTGATTTTGTATTACTTGATGAGAATGATGAAGTATTAGGAGATACAGTAGCATACAGAGATTCGAGGACAAACGGGGTGGACTTAGAATTATACAAGGTTATATCAGAGAATGAGTTGTATGAGAGAACAGGAATTCAAAAAGCTATATTTAATTCGATATACCAGCTTTATGCGATTAAACTTAGCAATCCAGAGTATATAGAGAGGGCAAAATCTTTTCTTATGGTTCCGGAGTATTTTAACTTCTTACTAACAGGAGTTAAGAAAAATGAGTATCCCAATGCAACAACTGGTCAGCTTGTTAATGCAAAGACGAAAGATTGGGATGATGAGATAATTAAACGTCTTGGATTAAACAGAGAGATGTTTGGTAAACTTAATCTGCCAAAGGCGGAAGTTGGAACGTTGACAGATGCAATCAAACAGGAAGTCGGCTATGATCTTACAGTCATACTTCCGGCAACACATGATACAGGTTCAGCAGTTATGGCAGTTCCTTCAGAAGATGAAGATTTTATATTCTTAAGTTCAGGAACATGGTCATTAATGGGAATTGAGAGAAGTGAAGCAGATTGCTCAAAAGAGAGTAAAAAATATAATTTTACTAACGAGGGTGGATATGATTACAGATTCCGTTTCTTAAAGAATATCATGGGATTATGGATGTTACAGTCTGTAAGACGTGAACAAAAAGTAAAATACAGTTTTCCGGAACTGATTAGTATGGCTCAGGAGGCAAAAGATTTCAAATCAGTTGTAGATGTTAATGACCAGAGCTTTTTGGCACCGGTTAATATGACAGATGCTATTAAAGAGTATTGTAAGAATACTAAACAGGAAGTGCCAAAAGAACTTTCTGAAGTGCTTGCTGTAATCTATAATTCTTTAGCGAAGAGTTATGCGGATACAGTTAAAGAGATAGAAGAGATTACAGGAAAGACATATTCGAAACTTCATATTGTTGGTGGTGGATGTCAGGATCAATATCTTAATGTACTTACTAAGAAGTATACTAATAAAAGAGTGTTCGCAGGTCCGGTAGAAGGAACAGCACTTGGCAATATAATGTCTCAACTTTTAAAAGCAGGAGAATATGGCTCGCTTATGGAAGCAAGAAGAGCAGTAGCAAGGTCATTTGATATAAGGGAAATATAGGAGGATTAGAGAATGTACGATATAACAAAAGGCTATGAATTGGCAAAAGAATATTATGCACAATATGGAATTGATGTTGATAAAGCAATAAAGATAGCAGATTCAACACCGATATCAATGCATTGTTGGCAAGGTGATGATGTAGCTGGGCTTGAGAAAAAAGATGATGCCGCATTATCAGGTGGTATTCAGACGACAGGTAATTATCCTGGTAAGGCTACTAATGGTGAAGAATTAAGAAAAGATATCGAAGAAGCTATGAAGTTCATACCAGGCGAATTAAAACTTAATCTTCATGCAAGTTATCTGGAAGCAGATACATTTGTTGACAGAGATGCAATAAGACCTGAACATTTTGAAAAATGGGCAGATTGGGCTGTAGAAAAAGGAATAGGACTTGATTTTAATCCTACATATTTTTCACATTCAAAGAGTGAACATGGAACATTATCATCAGCTGATGAAGAAGTAAGACAGTTTTGGATAAGACATGGTATTGCATGTAGAAAGATTGGTGAATATTTTGCAAACAGAACAGGTAAACCATGTGTAATTAATCATTGGACACCAGATGGAGATAAAGAGTTCCCGATTGATACAATAGGACCAAGACTAAGATTAAAAGACAGTTATGACAGAGTATTTGAAGCTACAAAAGATGTAAAAGGTGTAATTGATGGTATTGAATCAAAAGTATTCGGTATCGGTCTTGAAAGTTATACAGTAGGTTCACATGAATTCTGCATGGGATATGTGATGAAAGCTAATAAAGATCATATCATTATGACACTTGATACAGGCCATTATCATCCAACTGAAGTAGTATCAGCAAAATTGGCTGCAATATATACTTTTAGCAACAATGTTCTTCTTCATGTATCAAGACCTGTAAGATGGGATTCAGATCATGTAGTAAGTTTTGATGATGAGACAAGAGCAATAATGTCCGAACTTGTAAAACTTGGTAAATTACAGGATACATTCATTGCGACTGATTTCTTCGATGCTTCAATTAACAGAATTGCAGCATGGGTAATTGGCATGAGAAATACAAGAAAGGCTATTCTTGAAGCTTTGTTACAGCCGGTTGATGAGATGAAGAAGATTGAAGCTGCAGGTGATGTAAGTGCGAGACTTGCATTCAAAGAAGAATTCAAAGCAGCACCATTCTCACTTGTATGGGATTATTACTGTGCTAAGAATAACAAAGGCGTTGGCCTTGAATGGCTTGATGAAGTAAAAGAATATGAAAAAGATGTTCTTTTAAAAAGATAAAAAAGAGATAAAATACAAAAGTGATAAACAAAATGCAAAAATGTAAAGACAGCAAATAAAAGTAAGAAAATGAAATACTAATAAGCTAGATGGAAAATAATATACAGCTAGAAGATAAAATGTAATGTAAGAACAAAAGATAAAATCTAAGACAAAAACAAAAGACAAAAAGGCAATAGACCTAAAAGATAATTACAATTTTACCCTACCACACACAAGAAGCAGCCAGAAGAATTTATACAATGTATAGATACTCCGGTTGCTTTTATCTTCATTAACAGAAGAAAAAGTAAAATTTAATGGTAAAATTAAAGTAGTAAAATCGAATTTAAACATTTAAAGCGATTTAGAGAGGAGCAATTTAGAGATTAAAAAAATGAGCATTAAAAAAATAAATAAAAAAGTGTTGACAATATGTATTTGATAGTGTATCATATCACTTGTGTTCAGCGAACACGATATGCGCGAGTGGCTCAGCGGTGGAGCACCTCCTTGCCAAGGAGGGGGTCGCGGGTTCGATTCCCGTCTCGCGCTTTTTTTAATGTTTGAATATAGGAGCAGGTAAGTGTAAGATGATAAGTAATATTTTGTAGGACATCTATAGAATATGGCGCAGATTATATTACCTGCTTTTTTAGTATCATTTGCATTTGGTGATAGTATAGTTGAATGTCAATAGTATATTAAAACGTGTTAGAATGATTGGAGATATTTATGTGAAAAATGATAACATGGGGTGAAGTAATTGAAGAAAAAAATATTCAATATAATACAGATAGGTGATAAGAGTAATACAATAAGCAGATGTTTTAATATATTTATAACCACACTTGGAAGAGCAATGGCTATATGTATCGCATATCTCGGCGTAGGTGTTGTAGCGATACCTACTGGTATTATAAGTGCAGGTTTTTCTATATTCTTAGTATTGCGTGATGATTTGTCAGTTCTCCCACAGAGAGATACAGTTCTTAAGCTGAGAGATATAATAATTATCAGAGCGAATGAAAACTAATGCATACATATATAATCATAAAAAAGGCAAAATATATATTGATGGCTTAATGATCACTGACATAGTGCAAAACATTAAACAAAGTGCTTGCAATATACATAAATAATGAGTAACATATATGTTAAGAATTTTTTGCGGACATAAGGGAGGAATTGTCGAATGATAAATCAGGAATATAAGAAGTTATTGAATGGCAAATCTGTAATCAGAATGCAGAGTGAATTTGCTACAGAGCGAGGAAAAGAGATTGGATATGAGAATGTATTTGATTACAGTCTTGGTAATCCAAGTGTACCAGTACATGAAGATTTTACAAAAGTACTTATAGATATGCTTGAGAATGAAGATCCGGTAGCGATACATGGATATAGTCCATCGCTTGGCAATACACTTGTAAGAGAAAGAGTTGCAAAGAGTCTTAAAGAGAGATTTGGGCTTGATTATGAGACTAAGCATATATTTATGACATCAGGTGCAGCAGGTGCGATTGCACATGCAGTAAGAGGTGTTACAAAACCCGGTGATGAAGTTATTACATTTGCACCTTATTTTCCTGAATATAATCAGTATATTAACCAGACAGGAGCAAAACTTGTAGTAGTACCAGCTAATACTACAGATTTTCAGATTAACTTTGAACTATTTGAAGAAGCACTTAATCCTAATGTACAGGCTGTGCTTATTAATACGCCTAACAATCCATCAGGAATTGTATATTCAACAGATACAATTAAGAAACTTGCGGATATACTTAGAGTAAAAGAAAAAGAATATGGACATGATATATTCCTTATAAGTGATGAACCATACAGAGAGATTATATTTGAAGGAGCAGATGCACCTTATGTAAGTGCTTTTTATGATAATAGCATATCATGTTACTCATTCTCTAAGAGCCTTAGTCTTCCTGGAGAACGTATAGGATATGTTGCAATTAATCCAAAAGCAACAGATGCAGACATATTTGCAATTATATGTAGTCAGATTAGTCGTGGTATAGGTCATAACTGTCCTGCATCAAGTATACAGCTTGCAGTTTCAAAAGTTCTTGATAAGACAAGTGATCTGTCTGTATATGAGACTAATATGAATCTTATATATAATAAACTTGTTGAATTAGGATTTGAAGTTGTAAAACCAGGTGGAACATTCTATATCTTCCCTAAAGCATTAGAAGAAGATGCTAACGAATTCTGCATGAAAGCCAGAAAATATGATTTGATTCTTGTACCAAGTGACAGCTTTGGAGTAAAAGGATATTTTAGAATGGCATATTGTATAGATACAGAAAAAGTTGAGAGAAGTCTTGTTGCACTCGAGAAATTTGTAAAAGAAGAATATGGAAGATAGAGAATCTTAGAATTATATTTTGAATAAAATCAGATGCTTCTAATATACAAAATAATGTGAGTATATTAGAAGTGTCTTTTTTTGATTTTTTTCGTATTTAAAGGCATTCATTTGTAAAATATAGTGGGTATACAATTATCTCATTGGATTTAAATAAGCAGGGTTATCTATACACTGATCAAATCGTATATTATCTATGTCCTGACTAAGTGGGATCGTCTATAGAATAGGAAAAATAGATTATAATTAATGAAAGTATCACAGAAAAATTGACATAAAAAAACATATAAATAAAAGTTCGAAATATAAAAAATGTAAGCAAAATGTAAGCGCTTACATAAAAATATACCAATATCAATACTTAAAAACAACCAAATTAAGCCAAAAAGAATACTGAATTAAGAAAAAGCAGTACTCGAATTATGTATATAATCACAAAAACAATTTAGTTTATTACATAAATTAAAGAAAAAATTTAAAAAATGTTTATAAAAAATTCACAAAAACCCATATTTAAACTTGTGTGTAATGCCAAATTTGTTAAAAGTACACAATAAGTGATTGACTAATCATAATAAATGTAGCATAATTTACTTGTCTTGAAAGTACTTACATTAAAAATGTTCATATTTGAATATGATTATTTTTAAGTAGTACATAAATCAAAAAGACAAGGAGGAAATATAATGAAGCTTAGAAGAAAGGAAAGACGCTTTCTTGCCCTTATACTTGCATTAGTAATGGTAGTAGGAATGATTCCTGCTAATCAGATTACAGCTTATGCAGGTGAAGTGGTATCAAAAGTATGGAATTTCCGTGGAGGCCAGGATGGAGCTTTTGCTGAGACAGTAGAAGGAACAACTGGTGAGTTTGACGGGATTATTATTGATGCGACAAGTGGCAAGTGTAGTGCACGAACACAGGGAGACACACAGATTAATGCAGGAACAGTACTTAACATACCGGTAAGTGGTAAAGGAACAGTTACAGTTAAGACATATCCTGGTTATCATGGTTATGAGATTAATGGTATGGCAGCAGATGCTGATGAATACACATATACTTACGAGGGAAGCGCAGGTTATGTGACATTAACAGCAACAAGTCAGATGTATCTTTATGAAGTAGCAACACTTTGTGAAGAATCTGATGAGGTAACAACTGAACCTGGTGGGGAAGCTGGAGAAGAAGTAGCCAAAGAAGATAAGATAGATGTCTGGGATCTTGGTGCCGAACAGTTAGATGAGACAAAATATAATAATCTTTTAACAGAAGATATTATTAATGGCTTCTATGAAGGAGTTGCAGCAGGAACAAAGGGAGCAAAACTTCCATCATTCACAGTATATGATGAAGATGGTAATGAAGATTTCTTATTCAATGATGGTGGATATTCATCAACACACAGATTAAGAACAACTAATGCGAATCTTACTCATTATGATGATAAGTCATTAACATTTGGTGGAGTAACTTATACAGGATATATCTATTCTAATAAGTCAGCAACATCAGATGTATATGTAGGAATAAGATTACAGAAGAATGATATTCTTACACTTTGTGTAAGCTCTAACAGTGGTGCTTCTAATATATGTGTTGAATCATCAAGTGGTAAAGTTGATTCACAGGTATATGACAGAAGCGAAAAAGGAACAGTTTTAAATTTCTATGCTTCAGAAGACGGAATATATAAAGTTTATTCATCTAATGAAAAACTATTACTTGCAAGAGCATACAGAGAACATACTAAAACAGTAGAAGTTACAGGTACAGTAACAGCGCCATCAACACTTTCTAATTGTGAGATAGCATTTGAGAATGCTAAGACAGGTGAAGTTACAACAGCTAAAGCAGTAGATGGTAAATATACAGTTTCATTAAATGAACAGTATGATTATAATGTTTCACTTGTTAATGCTAATGGATATGTTATTGCAAGTGATAAGACTCTTGCGATTGCAAAGAATGCAAAAGATGTAACATTTGATGTAGCAGTTAATGCAGTAGAACTTGTTACAGTAACAGGTAAAGTTACAGGACTTGACAGTGATGCGCTTGCAAAACTTGAAGTTACATTAGAATCAGATAATATATATATACCTTCATTCGTACTTGATGGAGATACATATACAGCAGTCCTTGAAAAAGGTGTTGAATATAAGATTGTTGCAAGCAATGTTAATGATTATGAATTTGCAGATACATCAGTAATATCAGCAGAGACAGATAAGACAATCGATATTAACTTTAAAGAAAAAACAAAATATGATGTAACACTTAATCTTGAAGGTGTTGATAATAACACAGTTTCAGAAATTACATTCACTAATTTAAATGAAGATGGATATGTATATACATTTACATCAACAGACAATATCTCATTAAGAGATGGCGTATACAAAGTAGTAATTACAAAAGACGGTTATACACAGAAACTTACATCTAACTTAAAAGTTAATGGAAGTGCAGTTACAAAAACAGTTAAATTTGAAAAAATCACAGAACCTGTTGTTCTTGAATATAAATCAGAGATTACAGTAGGTACAAATGGTGATTATACAACAATCAATGATGCTCTTGATGCAATAAGAGCAATGGATAGAACAGATGATGAGAGAGTAACAGTTTATATCGAACCAGGCAACTATGAAGAGATGATAGTTGTAGATGTTGACAATGTAACTCTTAAGAACGCAAGCGAGAATCCAAGCCTTGAAGTTATTAACAAAGGTGTTGATATCGCTGATAATGCAGTAAGAATCACATCTTACTACGGACATGGTTATTATTACTATAGTATGGGAAGTGACTGCAAATATGATGAAGAAGTATTAGCAGTTAACAAAGAAAATGGATATTATTCATATGCTAATCCAGGTTCAGGTACAACTAACGGAAGTTATTGGAATGCAACAGCAGTTATCAAAGCTGATGGATTCAGTGCCGATGGAATTATCTTTGAGAACTCATACAACCAGTATATTTCAGAAAAAGAAGCAAATGATATTGTTGTTGAAGGTGCAGGAAGCAAAGGAGACAGAAACTCATTACCAGCAGGTTCAACAGCAGTTCAGGACAAATCATATGTAGAAAGAGCAGCAGCTCTTGCAGTAACAGATAATGTAAAGAAAGCTTCATTTGATAATTGTAAATTTATCGGAAGACAGGATACATTATATGGTGGTAAGAATTCAACAGTAGCATTCAACCAGTGTGATATTCTTGGTGCGACAGATTATATCTTTGGTGGAATGACAGCAGTATTCTTTAAATGTAACCTTGTATTAAATACAAGTGATTCAGCTAATGATGTTGCATATATTACAGCAGCACAGCAGGCTTCAGGAAGAGGATACCTGATGTATAACTGTAATATTACATCAACAACTCCAGGCGTTGATACAGCATCAACAAAAGTATCAAAAGCAGGATATTTTGGAAGACCATGGAGTGCTAATACTTCAGAAGTTGTATATTATTATACAGTAATAGGTGAAGACTCACAGGGAGTTTCACTTGTTGAAGAAGAAGGATGGAATTCATCACTTGGCGGAACATCATCATTATCATATGAATATGGTACATACGAACTTACAGGAGTTGATAATAGTTCATCAAGAGCAGATTGGTCAAAAGTACTTGATACACCTGTATTATCAGATGGTACAGCTATCAGTATAGCAGCATTCCTTGGTAACTGGCAGCCATTTGAAGGTGAAGATTTATCAATAACATTACCTGACGGAACTAAGATTGATGCTAATGAACCAGAGATTGAAGAGCCGAAAGAAGATGACAATCAGTTTACAAAACGTGATTGGAACTTCGCAGCATTCGGTACAGGTGTTAATACATCAACTAATACATATAGTGAGAATGCTGATGGAACAGTAACAGTAGCAAGTACTAAGGCAAAAGGTAAACTTGTTCCTGCATCAACAGATGGTCTTGCATTCTACTATACAGCAATCGATGCAGATAAAGAAAACTTTGTATTAAATGCAAAGGTAACAGTAGACAGCTGGACATTATCTAATGGACAGGAAGGCTTTGGTCTTATGGCAGCTGATGCAGTTGGAACTAATGGTGATGCAACAACATTCTGGAACAACTCATATATGGCAGTAGCAACTAAGACAGAATATTATTATGACGCAGATACACAGAGTATCACAGATGATACAACAAAAGCTAAGATGTCAATGAAACTTGGTATCGGAGCACAGGAGAAAAAAGGTGTTACAACAGCTAATATAGCTGATGGAACAGTGGCAAGCGTATTCTCACATAAGATGTCAACACTTGAGACAACATGTGCAGCAAGCGGGGCAGGAACATACAACCTTATTGGTAACTATACTAATGAATCAGCTCCAACAGGAACAATTGCTAATCCTTTAACAACACTTAATTTAACAATAGCAAGAAATAATACAGGATATGTATTAACTTATACAGATGAAGATGGCAATGAAATGTCAAAATTATATTATGACCTTTCAAGAGATGCTCTTACACAGATTGATAAAGATAACATCTATATTGGTTTCTTTGCTTCAAGAAATGCAACAATAACAGTAAGTGATGTCAAATTAACAGTGACAGATCCTAAAACAGATGCACCTGCAGAGGAAGAAGAGACAACTTATATTACACCATCTTATGTAGTAACATCACCAACAACATCAGGTAGAGAAGATTACGATTTAACATTCAGAGGTAATGCAGATGGTACTCTTGTAATTACAGATGCAAAAGGTAATGAAGTTAAGAATGAAGCAGTTAAAGCTAATACTAATGTAGTAACAGCAGTAAAACTTACAGAAGGTGTTAATGATTATAGCATAACATTTACACCAGATGCAGATTATGCACCGGGTGCACATCAGAAGTTAACATCATATGATGCAGTAACATTTGCACATTCAGTAACATATAAGACATTCTCTACAGATACTAATATTGTATATGTATCACCAGAGGGCCTTGCAACTAATAATGGTACAAAAGAAAGTCCGCTTGATATCTATACAGCAGTAGCATATGCGAGAGCAGGACAGAAGATTGTTCTTGCAGGTGGAACATATAACCTTAACAAGACAATCGTTACAAACAGAGGCGTAGACGGAACAGAAGGATCATTAATCTATATGATAGCTGATCCACAGGCAACAGAAAGACCGGTATTTGACTTTAATTCAGCATGTGCAGGTATGGTACTTGCAGGTGATTACTGGTACTTCTATGGATTTGATGTAACTAAATCAGCAGATGCACAAAAAGGTATTCAGTTATCAGGAAGTCACTGTACATTAGACAGAATTGATGCTTATAAGAATGGTAATACAGGTATTCAGATAAGCAGATATATGACTTATGATAAATTTGAAGATTGGCCATCAGATGATTTAATTCTTAACTGTACATCATACCTTAATGCAGATAAAGGTTATGAAGATGCAGACGGTTTTGCAGCTAAGTTAACAGTTGGTAACAATGTAGTATTTGATGGATGTATCTCATATTATAATGCAGATGACGGTTGGGATCTTTTCGCAAAGGTTGAGACAGGTTCAATCGGAATGGTAACTGTTAAGAATTCAGTAGCATACAAGAACGGATATGTACTTGATGCAGAAGGCAAAGATGTTGATGCAGGTAATGGTAACGGATTCAAACTTGGTGGTTCAAGTATCTCAGGTCATCACAGACTTATTAACTGTGTTGCATTTGATAATAAGTGCAAAGGTATTGATTCAAACAGTTGTCCTGATATTCAGGTAGAGAACTGTACATCATTTAATAATGAATCATTCAACGTTGCATTATATACTAATGATGCGGCTAATACAGATTTTAGTGCATCAGGAATCATCTCATACAGAAGCAATACTAATGTAGCTGAGAACCTTAAATTAAGAGGAACACAGGATGAGACAAAAGTATATGGAACTAATAACTATTATTGGGATACACAGACTCAGACATCTAAGAATACAGAAGGGGTGGCTGTAGCAGATGACTGGTTTGTAAGTCTTGATACAAGCAAAGTTCCAACAAGAAATGCAGATGGTACAATTAATATGAATGGATTACTTGAACTTACAGACAAAGCTCCGGCAGATGCAGGTGCAAGAATGACAGGTACTTCTTCAGTTGATACATCAAAGCTTGTAGATACAGACAAAAAAGATGATGATAACAAAGGTGATATCATAGATCAGATAAAAGATACAATCAAAGATATAGTAACAACAGTTGTTAAAACTGTAGTGACAATTCTCAAAAAAATCTTTGGTTTCAAATTCAGATAATATATATTATTTGCATTACTAATGAATTATTAAGTGTTTATTAGTAATAAGCAGACAATACAATGAGAAGGTAATTATATATAGAGTACACCATAGTGAGTAATTGCTATGGTGTACTTTTTTTGATGACAGGTCAGTTTAAGTATATGATGCTTGAGTATATGATACTTAAGTATTTGGCTGCATAGGTGAACTAAGGTAGTGGTTTTTACACTCTATACTATGGCTTATAAAAGTAAATCTTGCATAGTAGGCTCTGGCACTGGTTCAAGTTTTACACTCTACACTCTGGCTTATAAAAAAGGTATGGATAAAAAATGGAAATAGGTACTAATGTACTATTTTTTATTATGAATTTGTATGGTATTATTACAAAGTTGAAAAAGTTTATATTTAGGAGAAATTAGATATGATTAGGGTCGCTATAGTAGATAACGAATACGATTTTGCAGCAAGAGTTAAACATTTCTTTGAAGAAAACTATCAAGAAGATTTTCTGATTTCAACATTTAATTCCTGTGAAGAACTGGATAGTGCGGAAGAGATAGATATTGCAGTTATTTCAGAGAGATGCATGGCATGCGAAGCAGGTATGAATGATAAATTTGTTCTTATAACAATATTGACAGAAGATACAGTACAGTCAGTTAATAATGGAATTCCAACAATCCCCAAATATCAAAAAGCTGAGAATATGCATATGCAGTTTATTGAATTATATGCACTTAGAGAGAAGAAGAAAGTTGAGAGAGAGATTGAACTTATGCCTCCACAGCTTATAGTATTCTTGTCAGCTTTACCATATTCCGGAACAACAACATTGGCACATGCATGTGCAGTCAGAGCCAATGAACAAGGTAAGAAATCACTTGTTATCAGCATGAAGAATGCAGGTGGTGGCGATATGGCATTTGGAATATCAGCAGATTATACAATGGAGACATATCTTGAATGTGGTTTAACAGGCAGTACAGCTTATGGAGTTGATTATCTGCATGTTAAGAAGAAGTTTGCACACAGTTATAATGAGAGCATAATTAATGGAATCAAGAAGATTATTGATGTTAATGTGTATAAATACATAATACTTGATATTGATTTTGATTACAGTGACTTTACAAAAGATATATTAAAATTATGTAATAAAACTGTGATAACTGTACCTTGTACAATAGCAGGTGTTAATGCAGTTAATGCAGTTGAGAGTGCATTTAAAGATGCAGATAATAATATGGCATATATGATGTCAAAGACAGGAATTGTATATAATGGAATTACGGGGCAGAATAGCCATTATGCAGATAATTCAGAATTCGCTACAGTTGGTGGTATCAAAATGGTCGAGAATTCTGGAGTCAGAGAATGTGTTAGCGAGATTTCATGTATGAAGTTCCTTGATAATATTTTATAGGGTGGTGCAATAGTTGAACAAATTAAAAACAGAATGTATGAATGACAGACAATATGTTATTTACCATTTGAGTGAAGAAGAGAAAGATTCATTTGTTCTTGGAATGATACGCAATAATATTATTGATGGAGTTGTTCCGGTTAACGTAATAGACAATGGTAATGGTTTTGTACTTCAGTATGATATTACAGAATGTACAGATGTGAAGAAATATACAGGTGGAATTACTAACAGAAGATTTTTGCTTGGATTATACAGAGATATATGTAAAGCACTTATGAATGCTGAGGAATATATGCTCGATTACAACAATTTTATAATAGAAAGCGATAATGTATACATAGATAGCAGACGCAATGCAAGAATATTATGTCTGCCACTTAAGAGTTATGAACATGAACATGGTAATCTTTGTGACATATTTAAAAAATTTTTGGTTAATATGCGTTTTGATATGTCAGAGGATATAACCTATGTTGTTGAACTGCTTAATTATTTTAACCAGAATCAGGAAGCAAGCGTGTGTGAGATTGCAAAGAAGATTGATGAACTTATGGAAACTGAGAGTAATAATATAGCAGACAGTGTACATGGTGACATAAGAGATGGTGGAATTCTCATTAATATGAATGGTGATGATAATGATGAGATAGATCTCTATGAAGGAATAGAAGATCAGGAAGTTATACCAACACAGGTTGTTAATCCAGAGACTATAAGTCATATTGAGAATATGATGAACGTTACTAAGAATGAAGAATTAAGACAGGAAGGCGTGTCTTCTGACAGTAGTATGAACGATTCAGATAGTTTAACAGCTAATAATACTATGAAGGATGATTATGATTTTTCTAAGATGTATGAGCAGGATCAGCTTGCTGATGGTTATAATGGTTATAATGAAGCTGATATGCAGAATTTTAATTTTGAAGAGAATGTACAGCTTGAGAATAATATAGATTATCCGGGTGATGACAACTTAGAAGAAGATGAAGCCAATCAGAAAAAAGGTCTTTTTGGATTTGCTTTTAAGAAACACAAGAATAAAGAAAAAGACAAAAAGAAGCATAAAGACAAATCAAAGAATGAAGATGCTTATGATACAGATGAGCAGGCAACAACAGTGCTTAATGATGATTATAGTAATAATATGTCAAATAACGTAATGAGACTTAATGATGTGATGCCAAGACTTATAAGATTATCTAATAATGAGATAATATATATTAATAAGCCGGTATTTAAGATTGGCAAAGAGATAAATTTTGCTGATTATTGTATAGCAGATAATCCTGCTATAAGCCGTGCACATGCAGAGGTTATTATGAATAATGGTAATTATTATGTTATGGATAATAATTCACTTAATCATACTTATGTAGATGGCAACCAGATAGCAAGTCAGATAAGAGTAATGATTACAGATGGTACAAGAATAAAGCTTGCGAATGAAGAATTTGAGTTCAAGATTGCAGGTTAATTGTATTGTTGGTATATAAAATATGATTTTGACAGTATACTGAGAATATGACATATAATATAGAGCATACAATGATAATTATTTCCAGGATATATATTTTTACACATACCCTGGGAATAATTATGTATAAAAGAACATAAATAATAATTATCACGAGAATTGAAAATAAAAAGGTTAATAATATCACAAGAATTAGAAAGTCAGAAACTATAATATCAAATAATAAAAGAATATAAATAGTAAAAGAGCATAAATAATAAAAGAGCATAAATCATAATGTCATAAGATAAAAATATCAAATAAACTAATACCCTTTAGAAAGAGGAAAAAATATATGATACAATTTTTAACAGCGTTGCATACAGATGTCGGAATTATAAAAGAGACGAATCAGGATAGTCTATGTATAAAATCAGCTAAAACAGATATAGGTAATATTCTTCTTGCAGTTGTCTGTGATGGAATGGGAGGGCTTAAAAAGGGCGAGCTTGCCAGTGCAACAGTAATAAGAAGATTCAGTTATTGGTTTGACAACGAGTTACCACTTATAATACATGATATTACAATGGATAGAATCAGGAATTCATTCAGTGCAATGATAGACGAACTTAATAACAGAATAATTGAATATGGAGAGAATAATGGTATAAGTCTTGGAACGACATTGACAGCGATATTTTTTACAGAAGAAGAATATATAGTTGCACATGTTGGAGATTCAAGAGCATATATTATTGATGAAGATACGATTAGAATGATTACCGAAGATCAGACTGTTGTAGGAAGAGAAGTCAGACGTGGATTACTTACTGAAGAACAGGCTAAGACAGATCCGAGAAGAAATATTCTCTTGCAATGTATTGGAGCTACAAGACATGTTGAGCCGGATTATACGATAGGAACATTAACAGGAGAAGTATTATATATGGTATGTTCAGATGGATTTAGACATACTATAAGACCGGAAGAATTGCATAGAGAACTTAAGCCTGGTGTATGTAATGATGAAGATATAATGAGACAAAAAGCGATAGAGCTTGTAGAACTCAATAAAGCGAGAAAAGAGAGAGATAACATAAGCGTTATTCTTATAAGACCGGTGGTGGAGGATAAGTGATGCAGCAAAATGGAAAAATTATAGATGGAAAATATGAGATACTTACGAAGATAGGGCAGGGTGGAATGTCAACTGTATATCTTGCAATGGACAAGAGACTTAATAAACAGTGGGCGATAAAAGAGATTAGAAAAGAAAAGCATAATAGCAATAATGCGATAGTAGTGAAAAGTATTTTAGCAGAAGCACAGCTTATGAAAAAATTAGATCATGCAGCACTTCCAAGAATTGTAGATATTATTGAAGATAATGAAGCGATATATGTAGTTATGGACTATATTGAGGGAGAGACGCTTAGTAAGATTCTTAGAGAATATGGACCACAACCGGAAGAAACTGTAATAGAATGGGCAAAACAATTATGTGAAGTACTTGATTATCTGCATACCAGACAGCCGGCAGTAATATATAGAGATATGAAGCCATCTAATGTTATGCTAAAACCGGATGGTAAGATAAAAGTTATTGATTTTGGTATAGCACGAGAATATAAAGAAAATAATAATTCAGATACAGTAAGTCTTGGGACAAGAGGATATGCGGCACCGGAGCAATTTGGAGGTAAAGGTCAGACAGATGCAAGAACAGATGTATATTGTCTGGGAGTTACATTATATCATCTTGTGACAGGAAAAAGTCCATGTGAGGAACCTTATGAGATATATCCGATACGAAGATGGAATCCTGCTCTTTCTGGTGGGTTAGAGAAGATAATTATAAAATGTACAAGGCCAGATCCTAATGACAGATATCAGTCATGTGCACAGATGTTATATGATCTTAATCATTACAAAGAGATTGATGATGAATATACCAGACGACAGAAACAAAAACTTGTAGCATTTGTTACAACTACAGCTATATCAATCATGGGACTTACAACAGGTATTGCAAGTAGTATATATGCCGATAGTGCCAATAATGCTAATTATGATGTAATAGTAGAACATGCACAAAAAGAAAATAATGCAGATAAGAAAAAAGAATATCTCTATCAGGCAATAGATATTAAGCCATCGGATATAAAAGCCTATGAAGAACTTATAGAAGTCTATAAGAGTGATTATATATATTCACTTTCAGAAGAACAAGAATTCATCTCAGTAGTAAATGAACATAATTCCGAATTAAAACAGAATAAAGACTATCTAAAACTTTCATTCCAAATAGGAAAGTTATATTGGTATTACTATGATTATGCATCTTCAGATGGTGATAATGCAGATAATCAGACAGTAAGGATGAAAGCTGCGACAGGGTGGTTTAGAGAAGCATCAGGTAATAATTCAGATTCGAAAAATATATCCTATATAAAAAATCAAAAAGAATTAAATATGGCACAGATATATGCAGACATAGGACAGTTCTATACAGATATAGATAAAGCGGTTATAGAAGGCTGTGATTATGGAATGTATGCGGCTTTATTTGAGAGATTAGAGCAGATGGTTGATATGGCAGAAAAAGACAATGAAACAGAGATAGTATGTCTTGAAGTATATCGCCTTGTAATGAATTCTATTAATGCAAGAGCAGGTAAATTCTGTACAGATAAAGTGCCAAAAGAACGTGTAATAGAATTGTGTAATAATGTAAGCGAACTTACCAAAACAACAGATACGTCAGCACAACTGACAAAAGAGATGAAAGAGTCAATTATAGAGAAGATAGATGATACTATAGAATCAGTAGAACTTGCATATATGGAAAATGAAGAAAAAACAGAATATGTTGAAAATCAATGATGGCAATATGACAGAATATATTAAAAAATAATGATGAGTAATAAAACAGAATATGTTGAAAATCAATGATAGCAATATAACAGAATATGTGGAGAATTAATAATGAATAATACAACAGTATCGGTATTAAGAGACATATCAATAGGTGGATATACGATAGCAGGAATCTTTATGATTATGTCAATAATATTATTTTTTAAATGTCAGATACCTGTAATTATAGGAGAGATGACAGGAAGTACTAAGAAGAAACAGATTAAGCAGATGAGAGAAAAGAATAACTTTGTTAAAAAAGAAGATTCATATCAAAATCTAAAAAAGAATCATGAGAATAATAATATATCAACAATTATTCTTACAGACATAAAACAGGATATTGAACAAGATACAGTATTTTTACAAGATGATTATCATGTTGATGCCAAAGATGAAGAAGCAACAATGGTTCTTAAAGACAATATGGATAGTTTTGTTATGTTAAAGAATATCGTGATTATACATACAGGAGAGATTATAGAGTATTAATAAGGGTTATATATTAGAAATGAGGATAACAGATGAGAAAAAACAATAGTTATGAAATGTATAAGAAAATAAAAAAAACTATGGCAGTTGTGCTATGTGCTGCTATTACAGTTACAACGCTGCCACAGAATATGATTATTATTAAAGCAGATGAGATATCAGATACAATAGATAATAATGATAACGAATGGCAGAGTGAAGAATATACTAACGAACAGGAAGATATATCAGAAGCAAGTAGTGAAGATATCAAAGAGAATACAGATGAAGATATAGTAAAAGATAATGAGCAGACAGATGAGGATATATCAGACAGTGATGTTACAGATGAAGAAGAGATAACAACTGATACAGATATTGAATCAACGCAGGAAGAAACAGAAGATGATATAATAGAAGAAACTATAGAAGAGACTAAAGAAAGCGATATTAAGATAGAAAAGACAATTAATTTTAGTATAAAAAGAGGATTTACAGATGAGAATGGTAAGTTTAGTTCATGGGATTCAAAAGAAGATAGACTAGATGGAGCTGTGATTGAACTTACAGGAGAAGATGGAGATAAGACAGAATTAATTACACATGCCGGAAAAGCAGATATTAAGATTATGTGTAATAAAGATGAAGAAAAAGTATATACATACAGAATATATAAGATTGGATATACAATCGAAGAAGGAATAATACGTCTTAGTGGAGTTGAAGATGAAACAGTTGAGATAATGTTATATCCGGTTGAGACAAAGACAGTAAAAGTTGTTGTAGATGGAGTTGATGAGACAGATCTTATGAAGATAAGACTTGAATCACAGGCACTTAATACAACAGACGTACAGGCAGACAATCTTATATATAATGAAGAAACAGGCAGATATTATGCAGAATTCACATCAGTATATCAGAGCGGTAATTATAGAATTAAGATAGATTCTGATAAATATACAGATATGGTTATCGACAATATATATTATGACAGAATAACAGCAGATGAAGATACAACATGTGTAGTTGCAGTGACAAGAGAAAAATACCATCTTATGTATATGCCTGATGGAGAAGATGTTCATGAATGTATAAATCTTAATGCAGTTAAGAATGATACAACAGGAGAATATGAATATGCATCTGTAGAGTATGGAGATAGAATTGAGATTAGACACATTACAGGTAAACAGATAAGTAGATTAGTAATAGGCGATACTGACTATGCCAGAAAGATTAAGACAGATGAAGATGGCAGCCAGTATATATACTTTGTACCGGCAAGAGAAAGCGAGAACAGATTATATATTGATATTCAGATGCAGGAGCTAAAAGCAGAACAGATTATAATACAATCCAATGCAGATGCGATAATTCCGGCACCGGGAGTTGTATATATGTTTAGAGCTGATATTGCACCACAGGATGCAAGCAGTGAGGCATTTGAATGGAATGTCACAAGTGATGATAGATATGCAGAATACAGATATGAGATATCGGAAGATAAGAAGACACTTATGCTTACACTTGATAAGATTGAATATGGTAAAAAGGTATATGTGAGTATATATGATAATTATTCAGGCTGTAAGAATACAGGAATATATAGAACGCAGAAGAATAGTGTAGATGCTGATGAATATCTTATGATTAGCGGAACGAGATATAATGAAGAATCAGAATGGTATACAAGTGATGTTATTGTAAAAAGCATATCAGACAATAAACAGTTTTCTTTTATGTATCCAAATGGACAATATACACCGATAATGTCAGAATACGTGGAAACTGTAGGTGGTAAAAGAGTCTGCTATATATACAATAAAAGAGGATTTTTTGATATAACTAATTTTTTCAAATTCAATCCGGTAGCAGGCGAAGATATAATAGATATTAAGATAGATAAGATGGCACCGGTATTTAAAGAGATGCAAGAGGAGATTAAGTTTCCATCTAAAGTAACTTTTGGAATATATGATTATGGTACGATTGCTTATGCAGGAACAGATAGAGAATACTATACAGAAGGTTCTGGTATAGTAAGTGTTACTTATGCAAAATGTGATGAAGATGGTAATATCACAGAAGATGAGAGAGAAGCTGAATATAATAATAATGCAGCTACAATAGATATACCTTATGAGAATTATAACGGAATGTATATTATAAAAGCTGCTGATGCGACAGGTCATATAGCAACAACAATGCTAAAAGTGAATACAGATATCACAGCACCTGAGATAGTGGCAATGGTTAATGGAGAAGAAACAGAGAGAGTATACTATAATAATGATACAAGTTTTGTTGCAGACATATCAGATAATCAGGACATTGTGCAGGCTGAGATAACTGTTATAAAAGATAATTCAGATAGAACAACAGAGAATATTAATATTGATGGGAATAAAGCTCATTATGAATATATATTTGTTCAGGATGGGGAATATAATATAACAGTTACAGCTATAGATTCACATGGTAATGATACAGTATATAATAAGACGATAGTTGTAGATAAGACTAATCCACAGGTTAAGCTTAACTATAACAGCCAAGGAAGAGAAAGTGACGGAATAATATTTTTTGACAGTGGTGTTGATATAAGACTTGCGATACATGAGAAAAATTATAATAGTGAAGACACAGTTGTATATGTAAATGACAAGGAGTATGAGAGTCATGTTGATACATACGCAGATGAACATGTGATGCTTCTTCATTTTGCACATGCAGGTGAGTACAAAGTAGAAGTGCGTAGTGTGGATATGGCAGGTAATATGTCGGTAGGAGAGACACAGGCACATTTTATAATTGATCTCGAAGGGCCACAGATTACAGTGGAATATGACAATAACGAATGTAGTAATGAACGATATTTTAAGGAAGAGAGACAGGCAACAGTTACGATAAAAGAAGATAATCTTGACTTGTCAACAGTTGAAGTTAATATATCAGAAGCAAATAGTGAGAAAGCTGATATATCAGAATGGAGACACAATGGTTCTATTCATACAGCTTATATCAGATTCAAAAAAGATGGAGATTATACACTTAATATAAGATGTAGTGATAAAGCCGGACATGAGAATGATGAGCCGGTAAGTTACTCAAAAGCACCATGGCAATTCGTTATAGATACTACTAATCCGGTTGTAACAGTTGAGTATAGTAAGGATGGTTATATTAAGCAAAAAGATGGAATAGATTACTATAATATGCCTGCAACAGCACTGATTACTGTAAAAGAGAAGAACTTTGATGAAGATGCAGTTAAGATAACAATTACATCAAAAGATGCTTATGGTGCTGAACTTGCAATGCCATCAATTGGCAGATTTGAGAAAGATGGAGATGTATACAGAGCTAGTATTATCTATGATACAGAGAGTAATTATACATTTGATATTGAATGTAGTGACAAAGCCGGACTTAAGAATAAAGAGAACAATACCAAAAAACTTACTTTTGATAAGACATCTCCGTCAGGAGTAATAAGTGCAGGACAGTTTGGTTCATTTGCCGGATATGAAGAGATGATAGATTATGGAATGTGGACAAGAGATAATGTTGATATTAAGATTGCATGTAGTGATAATATATCAGGAATCTTATATATAAAATATATAAAAACAGAAAAAGAGATGACACTTGATGAACTTAAAGTTAAGAAAGATACTGAATGGAAAGAATATTCAGCATTCACAGTAGACAAGGATGAGAGATTCATAATATATGCAAAGTCAGAAGATAAAGCAGGCAATATATACTATTTTAATACTAATGGTATCATCATTGATAAAGAAAGACCGGTAGTTGAAAGATTAGCACCAGCAATATCAATGAAAGAACCGGCAAAAGGAATATATAATACAGATATTGAGATGGATATTGCTATAACAGATAAGAAAGTCAATAATTCATATTCAGGAATTAATTATGTTGCATACAAAGTTATAAAAGACGATGCGATTATTACACAGAGTGAAGTTCTATATCAGAATACTAATAAAAAACCAAAAGAAAAAGATCTGAAACAAAAATTCAGTCAGGCAATAATAGTTGATTCAGAACTTAACAATAGTAACAATATAAGAGTAGAAGTTACAGCAGCAGATAATTCAGGTAATGTAATAACAGAGATAAAAGAGTTAAAGATTGATATTACACAGCCTGTAATTAACGTAGAATATGATAATAATAATGTGATTAATGACAGATATTATAACGCAAAAAGAATATCTACAATAACAGTATATGAACGTAATTTTGATGAAAGCGACATGAATATTGACATAACATCCTCATCAGGGAAAAAACCATATATGAGTGACTGGATTACATATACTGATATACAGAATCCGGATAATACAAGACATATAATGACTATTGAATATAATGATAATTCAGATTATACATTTGGTATATCATATACAGATATGGCAGGTAATGCAGCAAAAGAGACTAATTATAATGGCAGTACAGCTCCTAACGATTTCACAATAGATCTCACAGATCCGGAGATTATGATAACATTTGATAACAACAATTATGTTAATGGTAATTATTATAAAGCAGGAAGAACAGCAGTAATAACGATACTTGAACATAATTTTAATGAAAAAGATGTTGATATGCGAATTACAGCTAATGGAACAATACTTAACAATGTAAACTTTGTAAATGATGGTGACAGACATATAGCAACTGTAAGATTTGACAAAGATGGCTATTACGAGATAGAAGCAGGATATACAGATATGGCAGGAAGAACTGCTATAAGGACAGATAAGCATGATTTCTACATAGATATGACATCACCAGAACTTAGAATAGATGGAATAACAGATAGAGTAGCATATAATACTGAAGTTGTAGCACCGGTTATTACTACATCAGATAATAACTATGATTCTACAATAATAGTACTTACAGATAAGAGTGGAAAAGTAATATCTTTTGCAGGTAATACTGTGAAGAACAATGGAGATAATATATATACATTTGATAACATTGCAGAAGATGGAATATACATTCTTAATGTATCAGTAAGTGATAAAGCAGGTAATAAGACAGAGAAAAATATTGAATTTTCAGTGAACAGACATGGTTCAACCTACAAATTTGACACTAATACAGAGCGTATCAGAAAAAAATATATCAAAGAAGAAACAGATATTGTTATCCATGAGATTAATGTTACAGAGCTTGACAATGACAGTATAAGAGTAAAACTTGTAAGAGATGGAAGTGTAAGGACACTAGAAGAGGGTAAAGATTATAATATCAATAAAGCAGTTACAGGTGATGGCTGGCATGAATATACATATACAATATATAAGAATAACTTCGTGGCAGAAGGCGCATATACTGTAATCGTTCATTCAAAAGACGGAGCTGAGAATGTATCAGAGAATAATCTTTCTAGTAAAGGTGCAGATGTAACATTTGCAGTTGATAAATCACAGCCTGTATGTATTGTATCAGGTCTTAAAGATAATGCAGTATATAAGAGCAGAAAACAGAATGTACTTCTCACAGTCTCAGATAACTTTAGAATAGCAGGTATATATGTATATGTGAATGGTGAATTATATAAACATGCAGATGAGAATGAGAATGTAGATATGCTTAATGAGATCTGTGAAAATGGTAAACTTGATTTTGAGATTAGCGATATGGCAAAAAGACAGGATGTTGAAGTTGTTCTTGTAGATATGGCAGGTAATGAGCAAAGAGTAGCAGTTAATAATGTACTTGTATCAACAAGTGCATGGGTAAGATTTGTCAATAACAGACAATTATTCATCGGAACGACAGTTGCATTATCAGCAGCAGTACTTATTGCTATATGTCTTTTTGTAAAAAGCAGAAAAAGACGCAATAAGCAGGAATTATAATATCAAAAAGATATAAAGAATACTTACATAGTATTTAATGAGATATAAAAAGATGCAAATAACAGTAGCATAAATATCTTGAAATAATATAAAAATACAAAATAACCAAAATCTGGTTATTGACACAATTAATAGAATAAACTATAATTTGAAATTGAGATGCAGTTTCAAATTACAAAAAACGGAATGAAACGCTATCGGCTTTTGTTCCGTTTTTTTATGTCTGGTATAAAGTTATGGCGAAATATAATAGTCCCACTAAGGGATGCTAACAGATAAAAGCCATAAGACTTAATGAAAGCAATTTGGTAAATAGTCAAGAAATATTTTGAAATGAATTTCAGATAAAAGGGTAACTTTAATAGACCTACGGCTTATTTCTTAAAAAAGACGTAAGTTAGGAATTCGATATGGATTACCTACCCTTTTCCGGAGAGTAGAGTTGGCCTTTGTCCAGCAGACCAAAGAGCAGACGTATAAATTTACGGGAAGTCAACGCGAGTGCTCGTTTATGCTGATGATTTCTTGTTTCAGCATATTTCTTTTGATAGAAGGCTTTATATTCGGGACAGTGATTAATCACACTGCCGGTAGCCTCTATTATGTAATAGCGCAAGTAACGGTTTCCGGCTTTGCTCATTCGGGAATCTTCGGATTCAAAGTCGCCTGAGTCGTTATCATTCCAGACGATACCGCAGTATTTGGCGAGCTGATTGGCATTTTGAAATGCTTTGATTGAACCAATCTCTGCGAGAATGCCAGCCGAATAAACCTTACCTATTCCAGGTATGGAATTAAGCACAGTGTATTCATTAGGGTTTAATCCCTGAACTGTTTGAAGGATTGCTTTATCAATAGCTTTTAATTCCTTTTCAAAGGAGTTAATGCAGTTAAAAGAGGAAGCTATTGAAATCGTAAGTGGTTCATAAAGGCATTTATCAAGTCTGTATGAATTACGAGCAGCAGCCTGTACTATTTTTGCTGTTTCTTCTGGATCAGCAATACGACCCTTACTTTTAGAATTAATGAATTCCACCAGTTCCTCAATGGATGAGTTAACGATATCTTCGTTCGTTGTGAATTCAGTAAGGATAGCCTCTGCTGTGGCACCATATTTGTTTGAAAATGGGTGTTCCCCATTTCTAAGTAAAGCATACTCACTGAACTTGAGATAGATGTTATTTAACATGTAAGTTTTCTCTCTGGTAATGCATTCAGTGATGTGCATGCGATGTCTTGTAAGACGTTGTAAGGCAAGGTATTGAGAACCACGCCATGGTTTGATGGCAATACGCCCAACACGAGCAAAATCAGCTATCACAAAGGAATCAATACCATCATTTTTACCTATATCGTTAAAGGACTTCTTATAGTTCTTAACCTCTTTAGGATTAAGACAGTAAACACGGACAGAGAATGGAGCAAGTAGTTCACTGGTTGATAAATAGTTAGCCAAATGTACTCCATAGAAGCCGGTAGATTCCATGCCAATGACAACGTACTTGAACTGATGGTTATCAGCAAGGACATCGGCAATCATTTTTTCAACAATACCTGCACCTTCTTTAGTGTTTTCAAAAGGCTTCATCTTGATGTAAAAGTCCTGGTTGAAATCAAGTGCAGATATGACATGAATACGGGATGCAATGTCAATCCCAACAAAAAGCGTTGAGAGGTAATCGATATGTTCTTTCACGGATAGTCACCACCTTTCATAGCAGGAATAAAAGAAAATGTAATCATGGCTTATCCCAGATAACTACGCCACCCTAAACCTCGCGTTATTAGCATTATCTGGTAAGAAATACCCTGCTGGTGGCTAGATACCAGAATGCAGCATTTGTGTAATAAGTCTTAGCGTAGCATTAGGGCTGCAGGCTTTCTTGGCAATAGCAAAAGCTTTGCAGGAGAATGAAAGCAGTGACCATAGCTACAGTTCTTATAGAACTTATTGTAACATCTGGGACCATGACTATAAAGTAACTTATTAACTATGTGGGTACAAAAGGATGTCCAACAATTCATCCAATACCTGCATCATAAAAAATAAGTCTATAGCCTCTTTGAATGAGGACTATAAACTTATAATACGAGGAAGAATGACGCATGAATGGTCAGGGAAAATATAAGACTAAACAGAGAGATCTGATACTTGGATATATAGAGCGTAACAAAGATAAACATCTTACAGCAGATGGCATAGCAGATTATATGAAGAATCAGGAGAAGCCTGTTAGCCGTTCAACAGTATATAGATACCTTGATGTATTGGTTAATGAAGGGCATGTAAGAAAATATGTTATAGAAGAAGGCAAATGCTGTTGCTATCAATATATAAGTAAAGAGAATACCTGTTCAAATCATTATCATTTTAAGTGCAGCAGATGTATGAAGTTATTTCATATGGATTGTGAGATGCTTGATAAGATATATGCACATGTTAAGGAAGAGCATGGATTTACAGTTGATAATAGCAAGACTGTATTCTATGGAATATGTAGAGATTGTCAAAAGGAACTAGAAGACAAAGATAGATAATAAGAAGATTAATTCTTGAAGCAGATGCAGAAGAATGGAACGAATGCGATAGACAAAGATAGATAATAGAAAGGCAATAAATGGTGATATAAATGTTTAAGAAAAAAGAAATTATCAAAAAAATAGTAAGTATACTAATGTGTACAACTCTTGTAATTGCGATGGCAGGATGTAATAAGACAGAAGAAAGAGATTCTGCAAAAGTACAGATTGTAGCAACTCTTTTTCCACAGTATGATTTTGCAAAACAGATAGGTGGAGATAAAGTTCAAGTGACAATGCTTCTCTCTCCGGGAATGGAGAGCCATTCGTATGATCCTACACCAGCTGATATAGTTAATATCAATAAGTCGGATCTGTTTATCTATACAGGTAAATATATGGAGACATGGGCAGATACTATAATTGACAGTATAGATACTAAGACAGTACATGTACTAGATGTATCACAAGGCATAGAGCTTGAAAAAGAAGAAGACGAACATGAACATGAGAATATTCATGTCGAGGATGAGCATTCAGAAGATGAGCATACAGAGGATGAGCATAGTGATAGTGAGCATAATGATGAAAAAGATAGTCATAACAGTGAAGGACACAGCCATGAATATGATCCTCATATCTGGACAAGCCCTGTAAAAGCGATGCAGATGGTTAATAATATACTAGAGGCGTTAAAAGAAGTAGATCCTGATA
>SAMEA104315435__coassemble_510_pt1 | contig 47123 bp, 42 predicted proteins | sample SAMEA104315435__metabat2_low_PE_020 | metagenome-assembled genome bin SAMEA104315435 (sample SAMEA104315435) | gut metagenome | biome: Monkey gut; feature: monkey-associated habitat; material: faeces | place: China | collected 2013
ATTATGGGCTTTAGCCTGTTGAGAGCATTGGAGTTTTTCGTGATCCGAAAAATGAAAATGCTCGAAACAAAAATCCACCTGCTTTGCGGGTGGAGTCAAATCGTTATACAAAAAATCACCTTTCCGTTACAATAGAGTTGTTCAGGCACTATTGCAAGAAAGGAAAGGTGATTTTATGGCAAACAAGAATAACGATTTAGCTCACACAAAGTGGATGTGCAAATACCATATCGTATTCACTCCTAAGTATAGACGAAAAATAATATATAATCAATTAAAAGCTGATATCAGAGATATTCTGAAACAGTTATGTTCTTACAAAGGAGTAGAAATAATCGAAGGGCATTTAATGCCTGATCACATTCACATGTTGGTAAGCATTCCACCAAAGATGAGTGTGTCAAGTTTTATGGGATACTTAAAGGGCAAATCAGCACTTATGATATTTGATAGGCATGCAAATTTGAAGTATAAATTTGGAAACAGACATTTCTGGTCAGAAGGATATTATGTTAGTACAGTAGGATTGAATGAAGCGACAATAAAAAAGTATATTCAAGATCAGGAGAAGTACGATATCATGCAGGATAAATTAAGTGTAAAAGAGTATGAAGACCCTTTTAAGGGTTAAGTCGAAGTAATACAAATGTCCCTTCAGGGGCATAAGCAACGCGTCAAGTGCAATAGTGACTTGAACGAAGAGAAAGTCTGGGGCGCCTTGAGACGCTGTCCGGTGTCAAGGGGTTATACCCAGCGAGTCGAGCCACCCGTTTTACGGGTGGCGGCGACTTATAAACAAAGTTAATTTTCAAATATTATAACTGGTTATGAGCTTCTTTATATTCAGTAACTTTTTTATGAATACGTTCAACAGGATTAAGTAATTCGCTGATTGAAGCATCATGGTTAAGTGTATCGATGATTAAAGCAATATATTTGCTTAGATCAACACTGATATACCAAGGTTTTTCAAGTAATTCAGGTGTCTGATAAGTAAGGTTGGTTGTAAGAACACGATCGATAAGACCTTTTTCGTAATAGTCATCAAATTTGGCAAGACCATTAGTGAACAGACCAAAAGTAGTACAGATAAATACTCTCTTAGCTTTTCTTCTCTTAAGTTCCTTAGCAACATCAAACATACTCTCACCTGAAGATATCATATCGTCAATGATAACAACATCTTTACCTTCAACTGAAGAACCAAGGAATTCGTGAGCAACGATAGGATTACGTCCGTCAACTACACGAGTATAATCACGTCTCTTATAGAACATACCCATATCAAGACCAAGAACGTTAGCAAAGTATACTGCACGTCCCATACCGCCTTCGTCAGGGCTGATAATCATCATGTGATCACTGTCGATTACAAGATCATCAATGTTATTTAAAAGACTCTTAATAAACTGATATATAGGCTGAACTGTTTCAAAGCCTTTAAGTGGAATTGCGTTCTGAACTCTAGGATCATGAGCATCAAAAGTGATGATATTCTCAACACCCATGCTTGTAAGTTCCTGAAGAGCAAGTGCACAGTCAAGAGATTCTCTTCCGCTTCTCTTATGCTGTCTGCTTTCATATAAGAAAGGCATAATAACTGTGATACGTCTTGCTTTACCGCCAACAGCAGCAATAATACGTTTCAAATCCTGATAGTGATCATCAGGTGACATATGGTTAACCTGACCACAGAGAGAATAAGTTAAGCTATAGTTACCAACATCAACAAGAAGGTAAAGATCATCACCACGAACAGATTCGTTAATAATACCTTTAGCTTCACCTGAACCAAAACGTGGTACTTTAGCATCTACGATATAAGTATCTCTCTGATAACCTGAGAAAGCAATAGTACTCTTATGTTCATTTTTGCTTTCTTCTCTCCATTTAACAAGGTAATCATTAACCTTATTACCTAAAGCTTTACATCCCTCAAGTGGAATAATTCCAAGAGAACCAACAGGGATAGTTTCAAGATTTCGTTCTTCGCGCAACATAATATTTCCTCCATAAATTAAACGCCATAGCGTATCATAACTTCGTGCCATATGCACACATACATATAATTATATACCATCATGTGTGTGATACGTCAATAGACTTTGTATACAAAAAACTAAGCAAAACTGCAAAACAATTCTCATTAAACAGTTTTTTTCTTAATTCTTATGTCATCACCATACATCTTAAGCATTGTATAAGAGCTTGTCAGACGTGAGAAGATACGTTCTGAGTAACGCTCAACAAGATCCTGGAAAGACAGGTTAGTTGAGATGATAGTAGATTTCTTATTAACAATCCTTTCATTGATACAATAAAAGAGTTTGCTGTTAGTAAAAGAATTATTCATCTCAGTTCCAAGATCATCTATAATAAGGAGATCACAGTTAAGAATATGTTCATACATATCTTCTGCCTTAACTTCCGGATCACGATTGAATTCATATTTTGCAAAAGTATCAAAAAGTTCAATAGAAGTAAGATAGATTACACTGTAAGCCTTTTTGATAAGTTCATTAGCAATACAATGTGACAAAAAAGTCTTGCCAACACCGGTGTCACCAAAGAATAAAAGATTGCCATGCATAGTATCAAAAGTATTAAGAAAATCAAGACATGCAGGCATAACATTAGTATGCATATTGTCATAAGAAGTAAGTCCGGTTGCTTCATCAATTCTATCATTAGGATACCAGTCATAAGAGAAATTTTTGAAATTCTCAAAAGCAAGAACTTCTTTGAGATTAGACTGAGTATACAAAAGATCAATTGCTGCCTGCATAAAACAGTGACACTTCTTAGAACCGATATAACCTGTATCTTTGCAGTCAGGACAGTCATACTTCATATCAAGATAATCTGAAGGATAACCATTCTCACGAAGAAGTTTCGCTCTTTTATCTGCCATACATGCGATATCAGATTTGAGTGTTGCAAGAGCATCTGTATCACCGCTTAGGAGCTTTTTAGCCTGACTGACTGACATAGAAGCAATGCTCTTATCAATCTCGGCAATTGCAGGAACATGCTCATATACTTCATTTACTCTTTTATCTTTCTCATGCTTGTGTTCTAATTGCCTGCTGTAATAGGTTCGTAAAATGGTATCATATTGTGAATTTCTAAGAGCCATCTTTTACTACTCCCTTCAATATTATTTAATATCAATAATTTAAAAACTTAATATATCGAAAAACTTTGCTATATTAAAAACCTTTATTATATTGAAAGACTATTGTGATATAGCAAAGGTTTTACTATTAGCTACTTAGCAATTAAACTATTTGTTAAGTAACTGTTTTTCAAGTTCTGCATAATCATAAGAACGCTGTGGAAAACTGTTGAATTTGTTACTGGTTCCAGACTGACGTGCATTAGCTGAAGTCTTTGAGCTATTATTAGTGATATTCTCTTTGGCTTTGGCATCTTTATTCTTAGCATGTTTTTCGTCAAGAACTTTGAGATCACTTAAACCTTTAACTTCCTGTTTTCTCCATTTTTTAAGAATAGAATCTGCATATTCAAAACTTGGCTGATGAATCGTCTGGATTGTACGGTTACATGCTTCTATGATTATATCAAGTGAGAAACCATAGCTGTTATACCACATATCAATATATTTTTTCTCAGAATCACCAGGACCTCTGCCATTAAGACCAAATGCCTTCATTACAGCAAATACATTCTTTGAATAAGTATTAGTCTGTTCCTTGGCTTCACGCACAGTTCTTATACCGGCTTTGTCCCATTCAAGGGCAACTTTTTCGATATAACGCATGCTCTGTGTACCTTTTGATACACAATATTCAACGAGATAATCTATAAGTTCAGCAGGGAACTTTAGCGTATCATAAAAATATAAGATAGTACTTGCTTCAGTCTGATTAAGCGTCTTGCCAAGATATTTTTCTGTTATAAATAAAAGTTCAGATACTTCGTCATTCTCAAGTAATGGTTTAAGTTCAGACTTGGTATAGATCTTCTTCTTAGGAACATCGTCAGTAACTTCGGTATTATCCTTATTGAATTCACTCTTTAATTCAGTATTAGTATCAGATATATGATTAGAACTACCAGATGAAACTGCTGAATATTCATTATCTTCAGTATAAGAAGCTTTGTTAGAATCCATGACAGAAGCATTATGGGAAGTTCTGTCGGAATTCATAGCTGAAGTATTATAAGAAACATTATCGGAATTCATAGCAGAATAATCATCAGAGTCGGCAATCCTTACAATACCACCCTGTGGTGTTTCACCTGTAAGAGGAAGAATTGTGACACCTGTTAATACTTTTCCACGATACTCTATCTCTACGAGATTGATAGATGCCCAATATCTTAATGCACGCTCAACATCATTATCAGTAATATTAAGTTTGTCAGCAATAAAAGAAACAGATACATCCTTGGAAGGATCTGTAAGACACCTTAACAGATAGAGATATACCTTAACAAAATCTCCATTAGCCTGCGGCATATAGTTGTCAAAAAAATAGTTAGAAATAGCAGTTGCGTCTGGAATATATGTAGTATTAAGTTTAATATTTGTCATAATAATCCACCTTATCTTAAAATAGTAATCCACAAAACTAATCCACAAAAAGATAGTTTTACACTCATCTTAATGTATATAAAAGTAAATGTATTATAGCACATAAAAATCAAAATTCAAACATAAAATTTTGCGCAAACCTAGTAAAATCAAGGGCTGCAGCGATTTGGTGGAAATTGTGGATAATGTGGATAAATATAGTGGATAAAATTTGAGAATTGCTAAAAGCCAGTAAAATCAAGGGTTTGCAGAGTGGATAACTAAAAACACATTTTAACAAGAAATCCACACATTTTCCAACACTAAATTGTTGAAAAATATGTGGATAATGTGGATAACTTATTTTGCAAGAATGTCTTCGCCCACTTTTAGTATGTTTCCGGCACCCATAGTTATCAACAAGTCACCGTTGATACAATGTTCAATTAAAAATTGTTCAATTTCTTCAAAAGAACCAAAATAATATGAATCTGTGCCAAGTCTTTTAATGGCATCGCTTAAAGATTTAGAACTTACACCAAGTGTATCTGTCTCTCTTGCAGCATAGATATCAGCAAGAACTACATGATCAGCAGCTGAAAGAGCTTTTGCAAAATCATCGAATAAAGCTTTTGTTCTTGTATAAGTATGTGGCTGGAACACGCACCATACAGATTTGTGAGGATACTTAGCTGCAGCACTTAAAGTTGCACTTATCTCATCTGGATGATGAGCATAGTCATCAACAATAGTTATTCCATTATAAGTTCCTTTGTATTCAAATCTTCTGTCAGTTCCTTTAAAATGCATAAGTCCGGCTTTTATACTGCTCATATCAATTCCAAGTTCCATTGATAGAGCGATTGCTGATAGAGAATTATATACATTGTGTATACCTGGAACATTAAGAGTGATATGGTCGATTGTTTTACCACTAACCATAAGATCATAAGAACAGCATGCTTTTTCGTCAAAGACTATATTACAAGGTGCATATTTACTCTTAGTGGAATCACTGCCGAATGTAATTATATTCTTGCAGGTAATGTCATTGTAAAAATACTCGCAATCATCAATATCACTATTAATAATAAGCATACCATCTGCAGGGAGCATTGAAGCAAATTTTTTAAATGAATGTCTTATATCATCAAGATCTTTAAAGAAATCAAGGTGATCAGCTTTGACATTAAGAATAATCTCTATTGTTGGATTGAATGAGAGAAAACTGTTAGTATATTCGCAGGCTTCAGTTACAAAAGTCTCAGACTTACCAACACGAATATTGCCGCCTATAGTATTAAGAATACCACCAAGTGATATAGTAGGATCTGCATTGGCAGCAAGTAGAATCTCTGATACCATAGAAGTTGTAGTTGTCTTGCCATGAGTTCCGCTTATATTAATTGCAGTCTTATAATTAGCCATAATCTGTCCAAGAAGTTCAGCTCTTGTAAGAGTAGGAATATTTTTTGCTCTTGCAGCAACAAGTTCTTCATTGGTATCTTTTATTGCAGCAGTATATACAACAAGATCAATATCATCAGTAATATTTTCACCAACCTGTGAATAGAATATTGTGCATCCCAAACTGCTTAAGTGATCTGTAAGGGCAGATTCTTTAGAATCAGAACCCTGAATGTGAAAACCTTCATTGACAAGTATCTCAGCAAGACCGCTCATGCTGATACCACCGATGCCTATGAAGTGTATGTTAGCAGGTTTATTAAAATTAATTTTATACATTAGAGTAACCTTCCTATCTTTAATATAGAATATAAACTATGATATTCCGCCCTTGGGCGAACTTTACCGTATAAGTATTATAACATTATTGTTCAAAAATAAAAGTAAAAGTTTCTTTTTTGTAAGTTAGAGCGTAAAACTAACTACCTTTAAGTGGTGGCTGGTTAACTTAACACATATAATAAGAAAGCAAACAGGCGATTATTGAGTAAATGACTGTCAGGCGATTATTGAGTAAATAACTGTCAGGTGATTATTGAGTAAATAACTGTCAGGTGATTATTGAGTAAATAACGGTTAAGTGATTAGTTAAATTATGCATAGGATAGGAAAAAAGGCCTAACGAATGAGTGAGAGTATTGCAAAAATGATATAAAAATGATACAAAATAGGAACAAATTTTCTGATAAATAAAAAAATGGTAACGGATTCATACGATAATAGTAGGAAAAAAGAACTGTAATAAAGCTAAAAATAAAAAACAAAGCGATAAAAAAATATCAATCGGTTAAATCTAAAAAAATATTAATACAATAGAAAAAAACTGTATCTAATTTTTTATTATTACTTTAATGCAAGAAAAAAATATGCTATAATACAGGTAAGTTAGAAAATGAGAGCCCGCTTTCGTTTGACAAACTGAGAGTATTTCTACAAAAGTTCCGTAAAAGAGAGATACTTTCACAAAAAAAGAAACAATTTCACAAATTGACAAAGAAATTGTTCTGAAAAATAACATTACAGAGGTGATAGCGTGTGATTAAGAAAGAAATGATAGCCATGTTATTGGCTGGTGGTCAGGGAAGCAGATTAGGTGTATTAACCGCAAAGGTTGCCAAACCTGCTGTTGCATTTGGGGGCAAATACAGAATCATTGATTTCCCACTTAGCAACTGTATTAATTCAGGAATCGATACAGTCGGAGTTTTAACGCAATATCAGCCATTAAGACTGAATGCGCATATAGGAATAGGTATTCCTTGGGATCTTGATAGAAACGTTGGTGGTGTTACTGTTCTTCCACCTTATGAGAAGAGTAACAGCAGTGAGTGGTATTCAGGTACTGCTAATGCTATCTATCAGAACCTTGCATATATGGATTCTTATAATCCGGATTATGTATTAATCCTTTCAGGTGATCATATCTATAAGATGGATTATGAAGTGATGCTTGATTACCATAAGGCTAACAATGCTGATGTAACAATAGCAGCAATGCCTGTACCTATGGAAGAAGCAAGCAGATTCGGTATCGTTGTTACAGACGAGAAGAATAAGATAACAGACTTCCAGGAGAAGCCGGAACATCCAAGAAGTAATTTAGCTTCAATGGGTATCTACATATTCAGTTATAAAGTGTTGAAAGATGCTTTGTTAAAATTATCAAATCAGCCGGGATGTGATTTTGGTAAGCATATAATTCCTTATTGCCATGAGAATGGTAAGAGATTATTCGCTTATGAATATAATTCATATTGGAAAGATGTTGGTACACTTGGTTCATATTGGGAAGCTAATATGGAACTTATTGATATAATCCCTGTATTTAATCTATATGAAGAATACTGGAAGATATATACTAAGAGTGATGCACTTCCACCACAGTATGTTGCAGATACTGCCAAGATAGAAAAATGTATAATTGGCGAGGGTTCTAACATATATGGTGAAGTATACAGTTCAGTAGTTGGATGTGGTGTAACTATTGAAGAAGGCGCAGTTGTAAAAGATTCAATTATCATGAAAGGCGCAGTAATTGGTAAGAACACTAAGATTGATAAAGCAATAATTGCTGAAGATGTAGTTATTGGGGATAATTGTATAATTGGTGAAGGCGAAGATGTACCTAATGAAAAAGAGCCAAAGATATACTCATTTGGACTTGCCACAATCGGAGAAGGCGCAGTTATACCTGATGGAGTTACAATCGGTAAGAATGTAGCGATAACAGGTGCGACAACAATTGAAGACTATGACAATGGAGTTCTTGCGAGTGGAAAGAGTTTGATTAAGGCAGGTGAAGTATAATGAGAGCAATAGGTATTGTTTTAGCAGGCGGTAATAATAAGAACATGAAAGAGTTGTCAATTAAGAGAGCAATCTCAGCGATGCCAATAGCAGGAAGTTATAGAAGCATTGACTTTGCACTCAGTAATATGACTAACTCACATATTAAGAAAGTAGCAGTAATAACACAGTATAATGCAAAATCACTTAATGAGCATTTAAGCTCATCAAAATGGTGGGATTTCGGAAGAAAACAGGGTGGACTTTATGTTTTTACACCAACAATAACTTCTGAGAATAGCTATTGGTATAGAGGAACAGCAGATGCAATATATCAGAACATAAGCTTTTTAAAGAGCAGTCATGAGCCTTATGTTGTAATTGCATCAGGGGATGGAGTATATAAGCTTGATTATGGTAAGGTATTAGAATACCACATTCAGAAAAAGGCAGATATAACAGTTGTATGTACAGATCTTCCAAAGGGAGATGATGTGACAAGATTTGGTGCATTGAAACTTAATGATGATATGAGAATTACTGACTTTGAAGAAAAACCGGTTGCGACAGATGCTACAACAGTTTCAACAGGTATATATATAATAAGAAGAAGACAGTTAATAGAGCTTCTTGAAAAAGCGGCATCAGAGGACAGACATGATTTTGTAAAAGATATACTTATAAGATATAAGAACATTAAGAGAATATATGGCTACAAGATGGAAAGTTACTGGAATAGTATCTCAAGTGTTGAGGCATACTATAGAACAAATATGGACTTCTTAAAACGAGAGGTAAGGGATTATTTCTTTAACCAATACCCAGAAGTGTTCTCAAAGGTTGAAGATCTTCCGCCGGCGAAGTATAATCAAGGAGCGGAGGTTAAAAACAGCCTTATATCGAGTGGATGTATCGTTAATGGTACAGTAGAGAATTCGGTTATATTCAAGAAGGCTTATATTGGTAATAATTGTGTTATTAAGAATTCAATTATTCTAAATGATGTATATATAGGTGACAATACCTATATTGAGAATTGTATTGTTGAAAGCAGAGATACAATTAGGGCTAATATGAGGTATGTAGGTGAAGAAGGTGAGATAAAAGTAGTTTTAGAGAAAAATGAACGATATACACTCTAATTCATTTAACAAAACCTTCCGATACATAAGTTAGCCACGGCAAGATTTAATGTAACAATTATACAGACTAGGAAGGGGTTTTGCTAAAATGCAAATTACAGACGTAAGAGTAAGAAAAGTATCAAAGGATGGAAAAATGAAAGCTGTTGTTTCTATCACTATCGATAATGAATTTGTTGTTCATGACATCAAAGTTATCGAAGGTGAGAAAGGATTATTTATCGCAATGCCAAGCCGTAAGGCAGCAGACGGTGAATACCGTGATATAGCTCATCCTATTAACTCAGAGACAAGAGACAGAATTCAGAATATTATCCTTGATAAGTATGAGACAACACTTATCGAAGGAGATGCAGAAACTGTTTCTGAAGAATAATAATTATTATTATGCGTTAAGAAAATGTGCAGGAAGCCACGCTAAAGTTAATATGCTTTAGTGTGGCTTTTTTGCATAATCTTAAGCACTAAAACGTTCGGTGGCATGCTCAAGACTGTGTAACATATCAGGATCAATATCTATGCATTTAGAAGCATCTCGACTACCTGATATATCCCATGCTAATGTATCATTTAGTATAGTGCATGAATTCATAAATAGATTAATATCTTTTAATGGTTTAAAAACTTCTTTGTCTAATAAATTTTTTGCATTATAACATACAATTTTACCGTCTTCAAAATATACATATACCGTATAATCTTCATAAGGAATAACCTGAACTACTTTATAAAACATAGTAAAATCCTCCTTGTAAGTTTAGACTAATGGATTGATCTATATAATTATTATAATATACATTTTATATAAAAGGCAATATTTCTAGTAAAGTTGTAATAATAAAACATATGTGCTAGAATATTATCTGTTGCGATTAACTGATAGATACATTAGGAGGATTAAAGATGTATATAGTTGTAGGTCTCGGTAATCCGGACAAAGAATATGATAATACAAGACATAATATAGGCTTTGCAGTAATAGATGCAATAGCTGATAAATATAATATATATGTAGATACTAAGAAGCATAAAGCACTTATTGGAAAAGGAATTATTGAAGGCAACAAAGTTGTACTTGCAAAGCCACAGACATATATGAACTTAAGTGGTGAGAGCGTAAGAGAACTTGTTGATTTCTATAAGATTAATCCTGAAGACGAGCTTATAGTAATATATGATGACATCGCACTTGATGTTGGAAGACTTAGAGTAAGACCTAAAGGAAGTGCAGGAGGACATAACGGAATTAAGAATATAATTGCATGCACAGGAACAGATATATTCCCAAGAATAAGAGTCGGAGTAGGCGATAAGCCTAAGAACTATGACCTTGCAGATTACGTACTTGGACACTTTTCTAAGGAAGAACAGACTATAATGAAAGATGGAATTGATGAGGCAATAGAAGCACTTGTCGATATTATGAACGAAGATGTAAGCTATGCCATGAATCGCCACAATTCAAAAAAATAATAAATAGTTAATTGCATGATCCAAATCAAAATGATTTTTAATGTTGATGAATAAAATGATAACGTGGTTTTACAATTAATTAAATAATATATTAACAGGAGGCGAAGAGATGAAAAGTTTGGACAGTCCATTAATGGAACTTTATGAATATGATAATATCCGCAAAGATATAGCAAATGGTAATACACCAGTGCTTGTTACAGGATGTACTAACTGTGAAAAGGCACATATTATGAGTAGTTTTGGCGATCTGTCAAAGCAGAAGATTGTAATAACTTACAGTGAGATAAGAGCAAGAGAACTTTTGCAGGATTACTCTTTTTTTACAGATAATGTATATTACTATCCGGCTAAGGATCTTATATTCTATAGTGCAGATATACATGGTAATCTTATTATTAATGAACGAATGGATGTTATAAAACATCTGTTTGAAGATGATGAGATTACTGTGATTATGACAGTTGATGCACTGTTTGACAGACTTTTGCCACCTGATAAGATTAAAGAGAATATTATAACTATTGAGAACGATGCAGAGATAGATCTTGATAAATTAAAAGATACTCTTGTAATGCTTGGATATGAACGAACACTTCAGGTAGAAGGTAAAGGGCAGTTTGCAATAAGAGGTGGAATTATTGATATATATCCACTTACGCAGGATGCACCAGTAAGAATAGAACTGTGGGATACTGTTGTAGATTCGATAAGGAGTTTTGATATAGACAGTCAGCGTTCAGTTGAGAATATGGACGAACTTAAGATATATCCGGCAAGAGAGATAATACTTACAGACAAGGAGACTAAGTCAGGAATAGCCAAGATAAAAAAAGAGATGGAGAACTACTCTAAGACTCTTCTTAAAGAAGACAGATTAGAAGAGAGTCATAGAATAAAGACAATTATTCAGGAATTTATAGAGAATCTTGAAGAATGTGAGAGTGGAATGGCACTAGAAGGATATATACAATATTTTTATAAAGACACAGTATCATTCCTTGATTATTTTTATAAAGATTCACTTATTATAATAGATGAACCACAGAATGTAAGAGAAAAATGTGAGAATACGCAGGAAGAATTCAGAGAGAGTATGGTTGGAAGGATTGAAAAAGGTTATATACTGCCCGGACAATCAGATATGATATACAACTCAAAAGAGATTCTTGCAAGATTTGACGGAGCAAAAAAAGAAGTCGTATTTGCTACATTTACGCCAAAACTTGACTATATTCATGTTAAGAACGAACGCTTCATAGATGTTCGCAATATTAATTCATATAATAACAGCTTTGAACTTCTGGTTAAAGATCTTAAGAAATATGTAGAAGAAAAATATAAACTTGCACTTTTATCCGGTTCAAGAACAAGAGCAGAGAGACTTGCGGGAGATTTAAGAGAATTCGGACTTAATGCAGTATACTCCGACAAGTATGATGAGGAACTTAAGCCCGGAGAGATAAGAGTATACTATGGTAATTTAAGACGAGGCTTTGAATATCCGTCTATTAAGTTTGCGATTATAACAGAGAGCGATATATTTGGAGCAAAAGAGAAGAAAAAGCGAAAAAAGACACGCTATGAAGGCAAAAAAATACAGAGTTTTACAGATCTTAACATTGGTGATTATGTTGTACATGAAAATCATGGACTTGGCATATACAGAGGAATTGAGAAAGTTGAAGTAGATAAAGTTACCAAAGATTATATAAAGATTGAGTATGCAGGAAGTGGCAATCTGTATGTACCGGCAACAGGTCTTGATGTAATTATGAAATATGCAGGAAGTGATGCAAAGAAGCCAAAACTTAACAAACTTGGTACTAAGGAATGGATTAATACAAAGACAAAAGTAAAAGGTGCAGTCAAAGAGATAGCTAAAGAACTTGTCGAACTATATGCAAAAAGACAGAATACAGAAGGATATATGTATGGACCGGATACAGTATGGCAGACAGAATTTGAAGAGATGTTTCCTTATGAAGAGACACAAGATCAGCTTCTTGCCATAGAAGCTACCAAAAAAGATATGGAAAGCCATAAAGTTATGGATAGACTTATCTGTGGTGACGTAGGCTATGGTAAGACAGAGATTGCAATAAGAGCGGCATTTAAGGCAGTACAGGAAGGCAAACAGGTAGTATATCTTGTTCCGACAACGATTCTTGCCAAACAGCATTTTACAAACTTTGAACAGAGAATGAAAGATTATCCGATAAAAGTAGAACTATTATGCAGATTCAGAACACCGGCACAGAATAAGAAGACCATTGAAGAACTCAAAAAAGGTATGGTAGATATTGTAATAGGAACACATAGAATATTGTCAAAAGATGTTAAGTTTAAAGATCTTGGACTGCTAATAATAGATGAGGAACAACGTTTTGGTGTTGCACACAAAGAGAAGATAAAACAGATGAAAGAGAATATAGATGTTCTTACACTTACAGCAACACCTATTCCAAGAACACTTCACATGAGCCTTATTGGAATAAGAGATATGAGTGTTTTAGAAGAACCACCTATTGACAGACTTCCTATACAGACATTTGTCACAGAATATAATGAAGAGATGGTAAGAGAAGCTATTAATAGAGAACTTGCAAGAGGTGGACAGGTATATTATGTATATAATAGAGTCAATGATATAGATGAAGTGACAACAAGAGTTGCAAAACTTGTTCCGGAAGCAACAGTATCATTCATTCATGGACAGATGAGTGAAAGAGAAGTTGAGAAGATTATGTATGATTTTATTAATGGAGATATAGATGTTCTTGTTGCAACAACTATTATAGAGACAGGATTAGACATATCTAACGTTAATACAATGATTATCCATGATGCAGACCAATTAGGACTATCACAGTTATATCAGCTTCGTGGACGTGTTGGAAGATCTAACAGGACTTCGTATGCCTTTTTGATGTACAGACGCAATAAGATGCTAAAAGAAGTGGCAGAAAAGCGACTTCATGCAATAAGGGAGTTTACAGAACTCGGTTCAGGATTTAAAATAGCTATGAAAGACCTTGAGATACGAGGTGCTGGTAATCTTCTTGGTGCCGAGCAGCATGGACATATGGAAGCAGTAGGATATGATCTATACTGTAAGATGCTTAACGAGGCGGTTAATGCAGCCAAAGGCAAAGAAGAAGAGGAAGATTATGAGACTTCAATAGATATAGATGTCGATGCATATATTCCAGCAACCTATATCAAGAGTGAGATGCAAAAACTTGATGTATATAAGCGTATTGCTGCTATTACAACAGAAGAAGAATTGATGGATATACAGGATGAGCTTATAGATCGTTTCGGCGAGCCGCCACGTTCAGCGGTTAACCTTATTAATGTTGCATTTCTTAAGTCTATGGCGCATGAAGGCTATATAGAAGATGTTAAGGGTAACAGGGCAGAGCTTACTCTTAAGATGTATAAGAAAGCCAAAGTTAATACAGAACTTATCTCTACATTAGTTAATAACTATGGCAGGAACCTGAGAGTAATCCCAGGTGAAGAACCGGTATTTGTATATAAGTTTAAAAAAGAAGATGTTAAAGATAATGACACATATATGGATACAGTAAAAAGAGTTCTTACAGATATATGCTCACTGCGCATTAAATAAAAGATGTAAGAAGTATACAATGCCTTTATAAAAAATAAGGCATTACTATTAGGAGGAAAAATGAAAAAGGCTAGAAAATTAATAGCGGTTTTACTCTGTTTTATTATGACATGTGGAATGATGGCATGTGCTAAAAAGGATACAGAGGAAGAATCGACAACATCAGTTGAGAATCAGAGAGTAATCATAGGAACAGTAGCAGGACAGAATGTATATCTTGATGAAGCTAAAGTATATCTTCGAGTTACACAGTTAAGATATGAACAGTTATATAGAGAAGATCTTGGAGAAGAACTTGACAATGATCTATGGGAGACTGTTATTGAATCTACAGGCAAGACACTTGGCGAGACAGTTAAGGACGAAGCAATGTCACTTATAGTTCAGACTAAGATTATACTTGCACATGCAGACGAATATGGAATATCACTTAGTGTTGAAGAAGAAGATGACATAGCAAGAAAAGCAGAAAGTTTTATGAATAGTACATCAACAGCATTTGTTAATGCAAGCAGTGCGTCGGGAGCTGTTATGAATCAGATATATACAGAGAATGCAATAATTGATAAGGTATACCAAAAAGTATGTGACGGTGTAGTGCTTGAAGGAGAAGAAGCAGCACTTCGCCAGATTAATATTAAATACGTTGACATCAGCCTTACAGATGGTCAGACACCTATAAGCGTGCAAGATGCCAAGAATATAGCAGAATCAATCAAAAAGAAAGTAACAGAAGGTGCAAGCGTTGAAGATGCAGCAGCAAGTTATGGATACTCAGCAAAAAGTGCGAGCATAAGCACAGATGGTTCTGACAATGCAGTCAAACAGACAGCTATGGAACTTAAGACAGGAGAGATGGGAATAGCACAGACAGATTCAACAGTATATATGATATATTGTGAGAATGAGAATGATTCAGACGCAATCGCATCAAAAGTTGAATCAATGTTAAAAGACAAGCAGACAAATGAATTTAAGAATATTTTTGCACAGTGGGAGCAGGAAGCAGACAAAAATATAAGCAAAGATTTATGGGAGGGGCTTAAGTTAGACTTTATCTTATCAAAACAGATAGAAGACGAATTAAGAAGTAAAGGTGAAGAACCGACAATAACAGATATCTTTGGTGGATTTGATACAGATGATAATGTAACACAAGATTAGAAGATAAAATGTGATTAATTATAAGCATTATCATTATAGATAATAAGATAGAAAAGGACGGTGCTGCAATGTATAAAATATATAGCATGGAAGACGGATATCTGAAGGAGACAGATGAATTAAAAGAAGACGTATGGATCAATATGCAGCAGCCAACTATGGACGAGAGCTGTAAGATAGCTAATTACTATAAAATTGATTTTGACGATATTATTGCAGCACTCGATGATGAGGAAAGCTCACGAATATCAGTTGAAGATAATTATACAATTATACTTGTCGATGTCCCTATTAATGAGACGAGAAATGAGAAAAGAGCATATACAACAATTCCTCTTGAGATAATTCTTCTTGATAACTCAGTTATTACAATATGTGCAGAAGAGACATCAGTTATCCATGCATTTACCAATAAGATAATTAGAGATTTCACAGTCAAGAAGAAGATGCGTTTTATCTATCAGATAATATACAGAGCGGCACTTGAATACCAGTCATGTCTTCGCAATATAGATAGAAGAAGAACTGTAATCGAGGAAAAAGCAGTAAAAAAAGAGACAGATGAAGGAGACTTAATCGAACTTCATGAACTAGAATCCAACCTTGTATATTTTGAGACATCACTTAATGCCAACAGAGTTGTTCTTGACAAGATGGTTCGTAACAGCCGAATCAAGCAGTATCAGGAAGATATGGAGTTGTTAGAAGATGTAATTATAGAGAACTCACAGGCGGTAGAGATGGCTAACATATATAAAGACATCATACATGGAAGTCGTGATCTTATATCAACAATTATTAATAATCAGCTTAATGATACGATGAAATATCTTACAATAATAACAGTTGTAATGGCTATTCCTACAGTTGTATCAGGATTATATGGAATGAATGTTGATACAGGCGGAATGCCATTTGCACATACAGATACAGGATTTGGGATAATCACATTCTTAATAATGTGTATCTGCATACTTGCATTAATATTTATGAAAAAAAGAAGAATATGGTAAGAATATACCAGTATAAAGACATCTTCAATCATCAGATCTATAAGAACTGATAAGGAATAAAAATTAAGATGCATAATAAGAATTAAGCTAAGAAAAAGAAATAAGATAAGAATTTGCAATTATCTTGTCTTATGATATATAAGAAAGGAAAATAATTATAATATGACTACAGAAGATTTACACTCGTGTGGTGCGATATATTTTGCTAATATTAGAGAAGGATTTGAAAGATACAGACATCAGACAGTAAAACTGAATCGTCAGGCAGCAGTTAATATGATAATGTCTGAGATAAAGCAGGGAAGTCAAGGATACATAGACTTTTATTATTACAAACTTGAAGATGAAGCAAGAGCAAAAGTCGATGAGATGCTCGATGAAGATGAGAAAGAATATTTAGAAGAATTATCAAAACAGGTGGAAGATAAGGAAACTGATATAGTCTTTGAACTAACAGAAGAACTCTTAGACATCGTAACCAGACTAAATGAGATGGAAACTCTCTTCTCAACAATCTACCTTGTCGGCAACACCAGAAGCACATGGTGGGGCAACTATAATGGAGAATACGTTATATTCACAGAGTAATCCATGAATAATATATAATACAAATATGTACAACGCCCCCTAAATCACAAGGATAGGGGGCGTTTGTAAGTTTAATGCTTGCTACGTGTAAAGAAGTCTTTAATGAGTGTTGGATGGAATAATAGTAACAATGGGAATAATTCAAGTCTTCCAGCAAGCATATCAAACATAAGCACATACTTAGTAAGCGGAGACAGGAATCCAAAGTTACAGGTAGGACCGGTTTTACCAAGACCGGGACCTATATTGTTTATACATGTTGTTACTGAAGTAAAGGTTGTTATAAAGCCGTGCCCTTCAAGAGATACAAGTAATGTTGATATTACGAATAACATTATAAATGTTATAAAGTATACATTGATTGAACGGATAGTCTCATGTTCAACAGGTTTACCATCCATCTTAATCTTCTTAACACATCTTGGATGAATAAAAGATGTAATCTCTTTGAATATAGTCTTGATGGCTACAACAAATCTGGAAACTTTAATACCACCGCCGGTACTTCCTGAACATGCGCCTATGAACATAAGAAGAACAAGGATAGCTTTACTAGTCTCATCCCATAAGTCAAAATCAGTAGTTGAAAAACCGGTAGTAGTTATAATTGAAGAAACCTGGAATGCAGAATCAGTAAGTGCAGTACCAAAACTTTTTGATATTCCAATAATTCTTATTGTAATAATAGCAGTAGCAGTAAGAATTATTATAAAATACCATTTAACTTCATCAATTAAAAAAGCCTTTTTATCACGACTAAAAAGCAATATGTAATAAGCATTGAATGATACTCCAAAAAGTGTCATAAATATAGTAACTACCCATTTGATATAGAGAGAATAGTTTGCCATTCCATCATTTTTTATACTAAATCCACCGGTTCCGGCAGTACCAAAACTTATTGTAACAGAATCAAATAGGTTCATTCCGCCAAATAATAAAAGAGCTATCTGAATCAAAGTAAGACTAAAATATATAATATATAGAATTCTTGCTGTATATCTTACTTTTGGAACAAGCTTACCAACAGTAGGTCCGGGGCTTTCTGCTTTCATAAGGTTGATGTTAGAGCCACCACTTAATGGAACAATTGCAAGTAAGAATACTAATACACCCATACCACCAATCCAGTGAGTGAAACTTCGCCAGAAGATAGAACAGTGACTAAGACTCTCAACATCAGATAGAATACTTGCACCAGTAGTTGTAAAACCTGATATAGTCTCAAATAAAGCATCTGTATAAGAAGGAATCTCACCTGTAAGTACGAAAGGAATAGCACCAAACATACTTAGAAGAATCCAGCTAAGAGCAGTTGTAACACAGCCTTCTTTGGTATATATAAGGTAGCTTTTTGGTTTCTTCCTAGACATAAGAAAGCCTATAACTTCACACAGAGCAGCTACAATTAAAAAACATATACCATTTCGTTCCTGATATAGCAATGCTACAAGACATGGAAGAAGCATAAGTGCACCTTCTATAATAAGTATATGTCCGAGGACATAACGTATAATTGATTTATTCATAATAATAAAGCCTCCACTACGCAAGAATGTCACGAATATCATTAAATCCTGTATGAGTTGTAAATATCATTACAGTGTCACCAGTCTTGATGCAATCCTGACCGGAAGGAATTATGATATCGCCATTGCGGTTAATGAAAGAGATAAGAAGATTATCCTTTAACTTAAGCTCCTTAAGTGGAATATCATTAAGTTCAGTATCTTCTGATATTCTGAATTCAATTGCTTCAACATTCTGATCAAACATATGATAAAGTGTCTCAATATTACTATTCTTAGAATTGGTCTTAGCTCTTACATATCCAAGAATTGTCTCAGAAGTAATATATTTTGGATAGATAACACTTCCAAGATCAAGTTGGGAGATAACTTCTCTAAAAGTAATACGGTTAATCTTAGTAATAACTTTTGCAGTTGATACACGTCTTGCATACAGTGTAAGAAGAATATTCTCCTCATCAATACCAGTAAGAGCAACAAAAGACTGTGCATTACTTATACCTTCTTCTTTAAGAAGTGCTTCATCAGTTCCGTCACCATTAATAATTATGGCTTCAGGAAGAAGAATACTTAATTCTTCACATCTGGCTTTATTAAGCTCAATAATCTTTACAGAGATTCCCATAGACAGAAGATCTTTTGCAAGATAATAAGCAGCTCTTCCACCACCGATAATCATGGTCTGTTTAACCTGTTTGGTATTAAAACCTATCTTGTTAAGGAATTTTCTTGCGTTCTCTCTGTGAGATACAAAAGAGATAATATCACCGGCATTAATCTTAAAATCACCGGAAGGTATATATACATTATTCTCTCGCTCAACTGCACATACAAGTAAGTTAGAGAAAATATTCTGACTTAAATTAGCAACTGTAATGCCATCAAGAATATTGTGGGCAGGTACTTTGAACTTGATAAGTTCAGCCTCACCATGAGCAAATGTATTAATCTCAAGAGCTGTTGGCAGATATAACATTCTTGCAGTCTCTTTAGCAGCTTCAAGTTCAGGATTAATAATCATTGCAAGACCAAGTTTCTCACGAAGATAACTTACTTCCTTGCTATAATCAGGGTTTCTTACCCTTGCGATTGCAGCACAGTTACCAACTTGTGTTGCGATTGTACAACATAGAAGATTAAGTTCATCAGAGTTAGTAACAGCTATAATAAGATCTGTATCTTCAATTCCAGCCTCCATCTGAACACTATAACTTGCACCGTTGCCGATAATTCCCATAACATCATGTAGATTAGTAGTCTCTTGTACTCTTACTGCGTTAGTATCAATGATAGTTATGTCATGTCCTTCTTTGCTAAGTTGTTCGGTAAGCGTACGTCCAACCTTTCCACAGCCAACGATAATAATACGAAGTCCAGTTTTGTCGTTTGCTTTATGTTGAAACATCTTCATATCCTCCTAAAAAAAATAATGCCTAAAAAGGCAAATATAATATAACCTTGAATATAACATCTAAATGAAAAAAAAGCATTGTACAATATACATAAAAATACTATGCTTAAATCAGTAATATTATAGTATAGAAACAACGTTTTTGGCAAATATCTGGTGAATGTGGGGAAAATTATTTTATTGGTCTTTTGAAATAATATATCATGTGGTACAATGAATATAGAAAAAAAGGAGTGATACAATGCCGGAACTTAGCAGATTTGGTGGAATGGTTATTTATATGTTATTTATGGACACAAAACAACATAATAAGCCACATGTACATGTGTACTATGGGGACTATGAGGCTGCAATTGGAATAGATGGAGAATTATTGGCAGGCGCTCTTCCAAAGAAACAGTTAAAAATGGTAGTAGGCTGGTTAGCATTTCATGAAGAAGAAGCATATAAAGCGTGGAATTTAGCTGTTAGAGGAGAACATTTTGAAAAAATAGCGCCTATGTAAGGAGGTATACTGATATGTATGTTATTGATGATGTGTGTTATGCAGGAGAAGTAGTGCCGGATATTAGAGTAAAAGATGCTACTGTGCTTAGAGGAGGTATACTTTTAATTACATTTTCTACAGGAGAACAAAGACTATTTGATACTACATTATTGAAAGGTTCTGCATTTGAACCTTTAAAAAATGAAAAAACATTAGCAGATTTTACAATTTTTCATGGTGTTATGACATGGATGAATGGTGATATTGATATTGCACCAGAAACTATGTATGCAGATAGCTATCCATATACATCCAGAAATGCATATATCGCAATTGGATAAAAATAGTATTTTATAATTGAAAAGTTCGTAATATTTCGTGAATATGAATATTACGAACTTTTTCAATTATAAAAGTGTTAGCAAATATTAATTGCATACATGCCCCACCCCCGGCATAGATTGTAAAAAAGCAAAAAAGGAGTCCGCTTTGAAAGATTACATTGAAGAACGGGCAATAGAAATTGGGGAATATATTATAAGTTCAAAAGCGACAGTAAGACAGACAGCAAAGAAATTTGGAGTGTCAAAGTCAACTGTACATAAGGACTGTACCGAACGACTTGCAAGAATAAATCCATCCCTTGCAAAAGGTGCGAGAAAAGTACTAGACCTTAACAAATCTGAACGCCATATAAGAGGCGGAATAGCTACAAAAGAAAAATACGCACATATGCATACACAGGCATAATATAAAGATGAATTCAGACCGATAATAGAATGACAGTATGTAGATGATTAAATAATGATCTGCATAAAAATAGCAAAGAATAATTACGAAAAGTTCCCATAAAAGGGGAGATGGCCGGCAATACAGAATTACCGGCCATGAGTTATGAAAATGTTAGCGTTACAGTATTATGTAACACAAAATGTGAAGTTACACCTATCGTGTAACACAAGTGTATTGTAAAACACAAATGTGACGAATGTATGAAAAAAAATAAAAAAAATTGCAAAACCTTAAATTTTTTTTAATTCCGCAAAAAAGTCCTTTTAAAATAGTTGATCATTGTATATAATGGGGTATAGGTGCGAATTAGGCGGCTTTAATAATAAGAAAGATAAGAAACCGCAGGCACTATATGTTTTGCGTTGTAAAAAGACGACAATAATAACCTTAGAATATATATCTTTAACTTGAAAGGGGATAAATATGTTAACAACAGATATCGGAATTGATTTAGGAACAGCCAGTATACTTGTATATGTAAAAGGAAAAGGAGTAGTATTAAAAGAGCCATCAGTAGTGGCTTTTGACAGAGATACTAATGATATAAAAGCAATTGGTGAAGAAGCAAGATTAATGCTTGGAAGAACACCTGGCAATATTGTGGCAGTAAGACCATTAAGACAGGGTGTTATCTCAGATTACAGAGTCACAGAAGTTATGTTACAGTATTTTATAAGAAAAGCAGTTGGTAAAAAGACATTTAAGAAACCTGTCATAAGCGTATGTGTACCTAGTGGTGTTACAGAAGTTGAGAAAAAGGCAGTAGAAGATGCAACACTTAATGCCGGTGCAAGAAAGGTTGAGATTATAGAAGAACCTATCGCAGCAGCAATCGGTGCAGGAATAGACATCACAAGACCATGCGGTAATATGATAGTAGATATCGGAGGCGGTACTTCAGATATAGCAGTTATATCACTTGGAGGACCGGTAGTAAGTACATCAATTAAGATTGCCGGAGATGATTTTGACGAAGCAATAGTACGTTATATGCGTAAGAAACATAATCTGTTAATCGGTGAGAGAACAGCTGAAGACATCAAGATTAAGATTGGTTCAGCTTATAAGAGACCGGAAGTAGCAACACTTGATGTAAGAGGAAGAAATCTTGTAACAGGACTTCCTAAGACAGTAACAGTTACTTCAGAAGAGACAGAAGAAGCTTTAAAAGAGACAACTTCACAGATAGTTGAAGCTGTACACAGTGTATTAGAGAAGACACCACCAGAACTTGCAGCAGATATTGCAGACAGAGGTATCGTTCTTACAGGTGGCGGAAGCTTACTTCAGGGTCTTGAAGAATTAATAGAAGAAAAGACAGGCATTAACACTATGACAGCAGAAGATCCTATGACAGCAGTAGCAATAGGAACTGGTAAATACGTTGAATTCTTAAGCGGCAACCGTAAAGACGAATAGGAGGAGTCTCAATGGTTAGAGGTTTGTATACCGCTTATACTGGTTTAGTTAACCAGCAGAAACGTTTAGACGTTGTAAGTAATAATTTAGCTAATTCAGCGACTACAGGATATAAGAAAGAAGGCTGTACGACACAGTCTTTTGATGAAGTAATGGCAACAAAAGTAAAAGATTCATCTGAAGCATATGTTAATCGTAACATAGGTAATCTTACACTTGGAGCAAAGATAGGCGAGACTTATACGAACTATGACCAGGGCTCATTTAAGAATACAGGCAATACCCTTGACTTGGCATTAAGCGGTGAAGGGTTTTTTGCGATCTCTTTTACATCAAAAGACGGAGTTACATCAACTAAGTATACAAGAGATGGTTCATTTACAATGACTAAAGAAGGCAATCTTGTAACTAAAGATGGTGACTTCGTGCTTAATGATGGAGGAAGCGAGATAATAATTCCAACTAACGCATCAGAGATAACAGTCAACGAACTTGGAGATATCTATGCAGATGGAGAATATGTAGATACACTCTCACTTGTTGATTTTGAAGATAAGAACTACCTCACAAAATATGGTGAAAATATGTATGATACAGTTGAAGGATATCAGATTTCTGACGATAAACCAACTGTAGTACAGGGCTATCTTGAGATGTCTAATGTAAATGTAGTATCCGAGATGGTAGACATGATAACTATATCAAGAACATTTGAAGCTAACCAGAAGCTTGTCAATGCGATAGATGATTCACTTGCAAAGACAGTACAGCTTGGAAGTGTTAAATAGAGATAACTAGTATCAGTGAGGAGGAATAGTATATGATGCGTTCATTATGGACTGCAGCGTCAGGAATGACAACACAGCAGTTAAATGTAGATACAATAGCTAATAATCTTTCTAATGTTAATACAACAGGTTATAAAAAAGAAACAGCAGAATTTAAGACTCTTTTATATCAGACAATACAGACTAAGACAACATCAGCTAATGGTGAGAATAAGCCAGTTGGCGCACAGGTTGGTCTTGGTGTCAGAAACAGTTCAATAACATCACATTTCACACAGGGAGCACTTAATGCAACAAGTAATACACTTGGTGTAGGAATAAGTGGCGATGGTTTCTTCTGCGTACAGAATGCGAATGGAGAGACATGCTATACAAGAAATGGTGATTTCAAACTTGGTGTAACTAATGACGGATTTATGCTCTGTACATCAGAAGGATATCCGGTACTTGACGACACAGGTGCACCAATCGAATTCTCAAGCGATTATGTAGCGAATAAGTTAACAATAGATACTAATGGACAGATATGCTATCCAGATGCAAGTAATAATCCACAGCCAATAGGTGTAACAATCGGACTTGTGCAGTTTACTAATGCATCAGGACTTAATAAAGTAGGCTCAAGTCTATATATGGAATCAGATGCATCAGGCGAACCACTTAACGAGAGCGAGAATACAGACCTTAAGAAAAGTGAACTTCGTCAGGGATATCTTGAAGCATCTAATGTAGACGTAGTAGACGAGATGGTTAATCTTATTGTAGCACAGCGAGCATACGAGATGAACTCTAAAGCAATCACAACATCAGACGATATGCTCTCACAGGCTAATAACCTTAAGAGATAGAATATGTAATTAGAAGATTTTCATAAAAAATACGCCAGACAATTTTACTATATTATTGCAAAAATCACAGCTCTTAATATAGTAAAATTGTCAGGCTGCGTTATCTTGATATTTTAATTATAATAGATAGGAGTGAAAAGCATGAGCATATCAATCGGTAGTGGAAATATAACATCTGCGTATGCTGATATATATGGTACAGGCAGTGCATCATCATCAAAGACAGAAGAAGTCGCAAATAAAGATTATTCTAATGCAACCGAAGAGGAACTTATGGATGCATGCAAAGATTTTGAAGCATATTTCCTTGAACAGGTATTTAAGGCAATGGAAGCAACTGTTGATAAGAATGAAGATTCGGCTACATCAGGAGTGAATGTGATGGACTATTTCGGAGATACATTTTATCAGGAGATTGCTGAGCGAGCAACAGAAGGCGAAGGCATTGGAATTGCAAAGATGCTTTATGAACAGATGAAGCGTAATTATGACATTTAAAAATTAGTTGTAAAAAACTTCCCTGACAAAACGCATAGATTTGTCAGGGAAGTTTTTGGTATATGACGAGTAAAAATTCTTTATTTACAAATTCCCCCAATACTGCTATACTAATACAAGTTTGCATATTTCTAAAACATCAAATCCTATTGACAATTCCCTAAAAAACATTCAATATAATATTAAAAATATGAGACCTGTGCGAAAGCACAACAATATAATAAGACAAGAATAGGATTGCACTTTGTACATACAAAAAGGCAATTTTAGGATTACATAAATAAAGTCAGAGACAACCACAAACTCAGGAAAGAAGTGAAATAATGTCAGCCATAGAAGGATATGTTGAAAAAATTGTATATAGAAATGAAGACAATGGTTATACAGTACTGACTGTAACAGACAAAGGAGATGAAGTTACAGTTGTAGGTTCATTTAACTACATCGGAGAAGGCGAATTATTGTATGCAAGCGGAGAGTATACAACACATCCGATGTATGGTGAACAGCTTGTAGTAAGCGAATATGAGATAAAAGCACCAAAAGACACAGTTGCAATCGAGAGATACTTAGGATCAGGAGCAATAAAAGGGCTTGGAGCATCACTTGCAGCAAGAATAGTAAGAAGATTCGGACTTGATACATTTAAAATAATAGAAGAGGAACCGGAGAGACTTGCAGAAGTCAAAGGAATAAGCGATAGAAAAGCGATAGAGATATCAGAACAGATAGAGAGTAAGAGAGATATGCGAAAGGCTATGATATTCTTGCAGGAATATGGAATATCAATGAATCTCTCAGCCAAGATATACAATACATACGGTCCGAATATGTATACAATAGTTAAAGAGAATCCATACAAGATGGCAGATGATATACCGGGAGTCGGCTTTAAGATAGCAGACGATATTGCTGTAAAAGCAGGAATAAGAAGCGACTCTGATTTTAGAATAAAAAGTGGAATACTCTATACACTTATGCAGGGAAGTGCCAATGGGCATACATATCTTCCGGTAGAATCACTTCTCAATCATGCAAGAGAACTATTATGTCTTGACATCGAAGATATAGACAGATATCTTATGGATCTTCAGATAGAGAAAAAAATAGTAGTAAAGGAACTTGAAGGAATAAAAATAGTCTATACATCACAACTATACCATCTAGAACTTAATGTTGCAGGCAGACTTAGAGAACTTGATGGCAAATATACAATAGATGAAGCTGAATTCACAAAGAATATGGCGATGATAGAGAAAAATGAGAATATATCACTAGATGATATGCAACGCAGATCAGTAAAAGAAGCGATGGAGAATGGCATACTCGTAATAACAGGAGGACCGGGAACAGGTAAGACAACTACAATTAATACAATAATCAAATATTTTGAACTAGAAGGTCTTGAGATAATGCTTGCAGCACCAACAGGAAGAGCAGCAAAGCGAATGAAAGAAGCAACCGGATATGAAGCACAGACAATCCACAGAATGTTAGAGATTAATGGTGGAGGTGCAGACGATACAATGTCTAATGCCAATGCACACTTTGAACGTAATGAGCAGAATCCATTAGAGACAGACGTTGTAATAATAGATGAGATGTCTATGGTAGATATAGGACTTATGAACAGCCTTTTAAAAGCGATAGCACATGGAACAAGACTTATACTTGTAGGAGACGTCAACCAGCTTCCATCAGTAGGACCGGGTAATGTCCTAAAAGATATAATCGATTCGGAAGCATATAGCACAGTAAAACTTACTAAGATATTCCGACAGGCAACGACCAGTGACATAATAGTCAATGCACACAAGATTAATAAAGGAGAAAAAGTAGACCTAACAGCTAAGAGCCTCGACTTCCTTTTTTTAAAAAGAAATGATGCCAATGCAGTAATAAGTGCGATGATAACACTGATAAAAGAAAAACTTCCAAACTATGTACATGCCAAACCATTAGATATTCAGGTACTTACACCAATGAGAAAAGGTGCACTTGGAGTAGAAAGACTTAATACAATACTTCAGGAATATCTCAATCCAAAATCACCGGATAAGATAGAAAAAGAAACGGCAAATGGATTATTCAGAGTAGGTGACAAAGTAATGCAGATTAAGAATAATTATCAGTTAGAATGGCGTATAGGCAACAGTACCTTTTCAACCGAAAAAGGGCTTGGAGTATTCAATGGAGACTGTGGAATAATCAGGAATATCAATACTTTTTCAGAAGAGATAGAGATAGAATATGATGAAAACCGTTTTGCAACATACAGTTTCAAACAGTTAGATGAGATAGAACTTGCGTATGCAGTGACAATTCACAAATCACAGGGAAGCGAATATCCGGCAGTTATAATACCACTTCTTACAGGACCAAGAATGCTTATGAATAAGAATCTGTTATATACAGCAGTAACAAGAGCAAAGACCTGCGTTACAATAGTCGGAATGCCACAGACATTCTATGATATGGCATCCAATGAAAGTGAACAAAAGAGGTATTCAAGCTTATGGGCAAGAATAAAAGAACTATCATAGATTATATATACCCTCCAAGATGTCCTATATGTGATGACATCTTAGAGGAGGGGAAGAATATTCCATGTCTAAGATGCAGACATCACATAAGATATATCACATCGCCAAGATGTATGAAGTGTGGCAAACAGATAGAAGATGAATATACAGAATACTGTTATGACTGCCTTAAAACAAAACATTATTTTACAAAAGGAATCGCTGTATGGTCATATCAGGACTGCATAAAACAGTCCATCTACAATTTCAAATATAATAATAAACGTGAAAATTCCAAATTCTATATAAATGAGATATTAAGAATATATGAAAAACAGATAAGACAATGGAAAGCAGATGTCATAATTCCAATTCCACTGCATAGAATAAGAGAGAGAAGACGTGGATATAACCAGGCAAGGCTCATAGCAGATGGAATATCAAGACAGTTAGAGATTCCGGTTAATAATAATATTCTAATAAGAACTATTAATACACGTCCCCAAAAAGAATTAAATGATAAAGAAAGAATTAAAAATCTTGCAGGAGCATTTGCACTTACAGATACTTTCAAAAAATCACATACATCGCATAACATAAAGAAAGCAATTCTTATAGACGATATATATACTACAGGAGCCACGATGGATATATGTGCAAAGCTGTTAAGGGAAAGTGGCTTTGAAGAAATATATTATATATGTGTATGTACGGGAAAAGGATATTAAGGAGGAAGTATCATGGATGTAAGAAACTGTAGAAGCTGCGGAAGATTATTTAATTACATGGAAGGTATGCAGATATGTCCGATATGTCGTGAAAAGCTTGAAGAAAAATTTCTCCAGGTAAAAGATTATATCAGAGAAAATAAAAATGCTTCAATATCAGAAGTAGCTAAAGCTAATGATGTAAAGATATCGCAGATTGAAAAATGGATAAGAGAAGAAAGACTTGTATTTGCAGCAGATTCGCCACTTGGAATAGAATGTGAGAATTGTGGAGCACTTATTAAGACAGGAAGATTCTGTAAGAACTGTAAAGACAGTATGGCACATAATCTTAGTGCAGCAATAGAAAAACCTAAGAAGATTGAACCACCAAAAAAAGAAGTAAAAGACAGAGCGAAGATGAGATTTCTTGATCAGTAACTGACTATTCCAACAGGCAAGCCTATGGTTTATATCACGAATTAATAACGGGATATAGAAAAATATAGTGAGCAAGAAATGAAAAATGTGTGAAAATTGTGTGAAAACAGGACTGAAGACCTAGAAAATACAGGGTTTCTAGTCCTTTTTTACTATAAAAAAACGGTGGGAATAGTATAATATAATAATTTTTAGGACCGATATTTTATGTAGAAAAAATTAGTAAAAAGAGAGGTGTATAATATGCGAATAGATGCTTTTAATCAGATTAATCAGATATATAAGGCAACAGAGACAACACAGGTAAGAAATGTTTCTAAAGCATCTGCGACAGACAAATTGGAGATATCACAGACTGGAAGAGATTACCAGATTGCGAAAAAAGCATTAGAAACAGTTCCCGATGTAAGACAGGATAAAATAGATGCAGTAAAAGCCAGAATTGATTCAGGCAATTATGATGTATCAGCTGATGATTTTGCGAACAAATTGTTAGAAAGTTTTAGAAAATTAGATTTCTAAGTGAGGGGATAATATTTGGCTAGTTTGATAGAAGAATTAATAGATGTATTACAAAAAGAGAATGAAGAATACCAAAAATTACTCGCTATATCGATGGAGAAGACACCGGTTATAGTAGAGGGCAATATTACAAAACTTCAGGAGATTGTTGCAAGGGAGCAGGAAGTAGTTGACGTAATCGGGCCTTTAGAGAAAAAAAGAATAAATGTTTTAAATGGATTTGGTAATGTTTTAAACAAAGACCCCGATAAATTAAGTGTTGGTAATTTGATAAAACTAATGGAGAAGCAGCCAAAGTTTCAAAAACAGCTTACTGATATCCACGATGCATTGAAATATACTCTTGACCAGATGGTAACAGTTAACGAAAATAACAAACTTCTACTGCAGCAATCTCTTGAGCTTGTAGAGTTTGATCTTAATATAATGCGTGGTTTCAGGAGCGTTCCGGAAACTGCTAACTATAATAAAGGTGCATACAACGAGATTGGAAGCAACTTAGGACGAGGCTACTTTGACACTAAACAGTAATTAAAGGCGGTGAAAAAATGGCAGGAACAATGTCCGGGCTGTCAGTAGGTGTCTCTGGATTGCAAAAAAGCCAGACAGCACTTAATACAACGGCCCATAATCTTTCAAATGTTAATACGAGCGGTTATACAAGACAGCAGGTACTGTTTGGAGACAGCTCATATAATAATCTTAATGTGACATCAGTTGGAACTAATCAGGTAGGTATTGGTGTAGACATAACACAGATACGAAGAGAAAGAGACGATTTTCTCGATAAGACATACAGAAGACAGACAGGCAGACAGGCATTTTACGAGACGCAGTATGAAGCGATATATGAGATACAAAATGATCTTGGAGAACTATTTGGAGAGAACTATGGTAATGTTCTTAATGAATTATGGACATCACTTCAGGAATTAAAAAAAGCACCGGATGATTCGGTATATAGAGCTTCAGTTGTAGAAAATGCCGTTAATTTCACACAGAGATCCAAAGCAATATATGACCAGTTAAAAGCATATCAGGAAAATCTAAATACTAAAATCCAGACGACAGTAGACAGAATCAATACACTTGCAAATACAATATATGATATGAATAAGAAGATAAGTCAGGTAGAATCAACAGGAGTTGAGAATGCTAATGATTACAGAGATACAAGAGATTCTGCACTTGATGAACTTTCAACACTTATAAAAATTGAATATGAAGAGACGACTAATGGAGTAGTCAATGTCTTTGCGGAAGGAGTCCCACTTGTATACAGTGATTTTTGCCTCGGTATGTCAACAGAATATATTGAAGGAACAGCACTGTTAAAACCGGTATGGGACTTTTTGGATGATAAGGAAGTATTTAATCTTGACGCAGATATAAAATCTTCAGACGAATCTGATTGTGGAAAATTAAAGAGTATGTTACTCGCAAGAGGCGATGGCGCCTTAACTTACAAAGATTTAGACGAAGACCAGGCTAATGGAACTAATAAAATACAGATGAACACATCATCAATATCAGCAACAATGGCAGTCTTTGACAGACTTGTTAATGGTATTGTAACACATATCAATGATATGTTATGTCCTAATACAACACAGACTAATAACTTTAACTTCACATTACAAAATGGACAGACCGGAACATATAGGTATGATCAGGCAACACAGACCGGCAGTATCACATATACAGATCCTAATACAGGTAAGACATTAAAAGTTGATGGTGTTCTCTTCCTTGATACAGACAAAGCATCATTCAGTCAGGATGGAAGCGTGCAGGGAACAGAATTATTCGCAAGAGCTGATACAGAGAGATATACAGTTATAACAGGCAGTGATGGTAATACATATTATCTGTATAATGCACCGGGACAGGCAAAAAGTGCTAATCCGGATGATCTTAACGGATTATATACAAGTGCTAATCTTACAGTAAGAGAAAGCCTTCAGGATAATACAGCACTTTTACCTTTTACAAAAGCTAATGGTGATAATGATCAGGAGCGAATAGATGCAATATGCAAACTATGGGAAGACGCATTTGCAACAGTTGGCAATGAGACAACAACAGAATATAGATATACAGACTATTATCAGAGTTTTGTTAACAGACTTGGTAATCTTGGAAGTACCTATAATAATGTTGCAGAGAATCAGTCAAGTGTGTCATCAACAATAGATGATAAACGTCAGGGAGTTGCAGGCGTTAACTCTGACGATGAACTTACCAATATGATAAAATTCCAGAATGCCTATAATGCGGCATCAAGATATATTAATGTTGTAAGTGAGATGATAGAACACATCGTAACACAGCTTGGCAGCAGATAAGGAAGGTGATAGACAATGCCATCAACATTTTTTGGACTGACAATCGGTCAGAGTGGGCTTAATGCATCACAGATTGGAATTAATACAACCGGTCACAATATATCTAATGAGAATACAAAAGGATATTCAAGACAGGTTACAGATATGCAGGCATCAACACCTATCAGATCATACTCAAGCAGTGGTATGATGGGAAGTGGTACAGACGTAACAGGAATAAGCCAGATAAGAGAACTATATTATGATAGAAAATATTGGAGTAACGAGACAAACTATGGAAGATATGAAGCTCTAGGCAGTTATATGAAACAGCTTGAGAACTATTTTAACGAGACTAATCTTGAAGGTTTTACAAAAGAATATGATAACGTATTCACATCACTTGAAAGCCTTAAGAACAATAGTTCATCAACATCATACAGAGCAGCATTTTTGCAGTCATGTGTAAGCTTTACAGAATATCTTAATACATTATATAACAACGTATCGAACATACAAAGTGACCTTAATCATCAGGTAGCTGTAACTGTTGACGAGATTAACAGCATAGCAGCGAGCATAGCAACAATTAATAAGCAGATTAACACCGTTGAGATGAATGGAAGTTCAGCTAACGATCTTAGAGATAAAAGAGCACTTCTTATAGATCAGTTATCCGCAATCGTTCCTGTTGAAGTAACAGAGAAGAGCCTTGGCAATGGTGTAACAACTTATGATGTTAAGATATGTAATCAGGATCTTGTTAATACATATAGTTACTATTCATTAAAGACAGAACCAAGAGCTGACAGAGCCAATGCAAGTGATATAGAAGGTCTATATGAGATAAAATGGGCGAATGGTAATGACTTCAATATGTACAGTTCTTCAGTTAATGGCTCATTAAAAGCACTTATAGACATGAGAGATGGCTGTAATGGTGGTTTTGAAAAAGAGACAGACTTATTAGATGCGAATGGCAACGTTGTAACAGATGCCAATGGTAATCCTGTAAAAACATTACAGATTGATTATGGCACAGGTAAGTTAGTCACAACTTACAAAGGAATACCATATTATCTAAACCAGTTAAATCAATTTGCAGAAGAATTTGCAAGAATGTTCAATGACATAGTAACAGATGGAGAAAGTCAGGACCTTGACGGTAATGCAGTAACTAAGAATCTGTTTATTAACAAATATGATCAGGCTAATACAGTCACTGCACTTGGAATAAAAGTTAATGATGAATTCCTTAATAATCTTCGCCTCCTTCCAACAGGAACTAAGATGGTTAATGGTAAAGAGAACACAGATGTAGTAGATAAGATGCTTCAGATTAAGAAGTCAAATTTCTTAAATAGTGATTCACCTGCAGGATATCTTGAATCAATAGTTGCACAGATAGCAACAGATACTAAGATAGCAAGAACATTCGAGAGTAATTACTCAAGCATTGAGACTATAATAGACAAGCAGAGAATGTCAATCTCAGGAGTAGACAGAGATGAAGAAGCAATGAATCTTGTAAAATATCAGAATGCGTATGAATTGTCATCTAAGATGATACAGGTTCTTACAGAGATATATGACAGACTCATATTAGAGACTGGCGTATAGAAGCGATTATCTTGCGTAAGCTACATAATGGTTAATAGTTAAAGAACATAGAACAACTAAGAGGAGTGATTAAGATGCGAGTTACTAATGGAATGATGATTAGCAATTCTATGAATAATATCAATACTAATAAGCAGCTTATGAGCATCTATGAGAATCAGCAGGCAACAGAGAAGAAGATTATGCGTCCTTCAGATGATCCTGTTATTGCGATTAGAGCTTTAAAATACAGAACTTCATTAAATGAGATAAGTCAGTATGTTGATAAGAACATTCCGGATGCAGAATCATGGATATCAACAACACAAGGCGCACTTAATAATATAAGTGAGATGTTTACAGACATATTCCAGTACTGCAATCAGGGAAGTACAGACTCTTTTAAGACAGATAACAGAGAATCAATTATTGACAGTCTTCAGAAGTTAAAAGACAGTGTATATGGAGAAGGTAATGTTGACTTTGCAGGAAGATATGTATTCACAGGATATAAGACAGACAAGACACTTATATTCCAGTCAGATGATGCAAGTCTAAAATATAGCATTACACAGAATTTTAAAGGAACTGATATTGAGAAGTTCACATATACAACAAACAAAGTTGATGTTAATAACATAACAGACCTTACAAGCTCTGTACCAGACGGTAAAGATGTATATCTTATTAAGTTTGCTTATAATGATACAGATGATACATTACCTAAATTTACATATACAGATGCCAACGGTGCTGTGAAGACTGTTAATATAACAGCAGCAACACAGGCAAACAACGCATACGAGACAGTACTTAATGCTAATGGTGCAAAAGTATCATACGATGCTGTTAATGGACAGCTTGTTATGAATGAAGCAGCATACAAACAGTATATTGAGCAGGACAATATGACAATAACTTATGAGAAGACAGGATTTAATAAAGGCGAAGTTCGTCCGGAACATTATTTTAAATGTTCAGATATAACAGATGCTGCGAATCCTAAAGATTATAATGTCAAAGCAGTAAGCCAGGATATATATTATAATATTAACTATGGTCAGACGCTTAAAGTTAATACACAGGCTAACGAATCAATTGACATATACATAGGAAGAACAATTCAGGATATGCAGAATACATTGTCAACACTAAAGACTGCAGAAGAAAAAGTAAGCAAGTTAAAGAGCATGATAAATAGCGGTACTTATACTGGTAATGACCTTGATAATCTTAATTCAATGTTAGAAGCAGCTAATATGGAAGTAGATTATGCCAAGAAGAATGTTCAGACAGTATTCTCACAGAGTAATACTAAGATGCAGGGATACCAAAAGACAGTAGAACTTGGACTGTCAGAACTAGGTTCAAGAGATAGCAGATTATCGCTTGTTAAAGCAAGACTTAAAGAGCAGCAGAACAATATCAAGGAACTTCAGTCTAAGAATGAAGATGTTGAATTAGAAGAAGCAGTAATTAATCTTGCACAGGCACAGATGGTATATAACGCATCACTTAATGCAGCATCAAAGATAGTACAGCAGTCATTGGTTGATTTTATTTAAGATGGATTATAAAAATAAGTAATAAGAATATACTTGATTAGTAAAATATTAAATATAAATAAAAGGATAGAGAATCTAAGATGAAAAATTATCTTAGAAAATTCTATCCTTTTATATTTTTATGATTACTAAAAGGCTCTAATATTAATGCCGATATGTTCATCAAACGTATAGGAGGTGCTTTTGATGAACAAAATATGTGGTGACATCATAAGAATATTATTTGACAAAAATTATATTAATCAAAGAGTACTTAGAGATGCTACAGGATATTCGCTAGGCACAGTTAATAAGTCATTGAATGAATTGCAAAAAACAGGATATCTTGATGATAAATTTAATTTGACAATTAAAGCATTGAAAGAAATCAAAGATAAAAAACCAAGAAATGCAGTCATATTAGCCGCAGGATATGGAATAAGAATATTTCCGATTAACTTAGAATATCCAAAAGGGCTTTTAGAGATAGATGGAGAACCACTTATAGAGAGAATGATAAAACAGCTTCATGAAGTAGAGATAAATGATATATATGTTGTAGTGGGATATATGAAAGAAAAATATGAATATCTTATTGATAAATACAATGTAAAATTAATTGTTAATTCAGAGTATGCAGTCAAGAATAATATACATTCACTTAATAAAGTAAGACAATATCTTGGTAATACATATATTATGCCATGTGATGTGTGGTGTAAAAATAATTTGTTTAATAAAAGTGAACTATATTCATGGTATATGGTGAGTGATGCTAAAGATAGCAAGAGCGATGTAATAGTTAATAAAAATAGTCAGCTTATTTTAAAAAAAGGTAATTCATTAGGTAATATGATGGTAGGAATTAGTTATATTACTTATGATGACGCAGATAAAATAAAAGATAAGCTTGAAGAATATTGTAATAATAGTATTTATAATAATCTGTTTTGGGAAGAAATTTTATATAAAAATGGAATGACGAGTATATATGCAAAAATTGTAAACAATGCAGAAGTTGCAGAGATTAATTCGTATGAGCAGCTAAGGGAGCTTGATAGTTCATCAAAACAACTGATGACAGATGCGATAAAGACTATTATGAAAGAATTCAATGTGACTCTTAACGAAATAATAGATATAAGATTGTTAAAAAAAGGAATGACAAACAGATCTTTTATATTTGAATGTAAAGGTGAAGAATATATTATGAGAATTCCTGGAGAAGGAACGAACAATCTTATAAATAGGCGTGAAGAAGCGGAGGTATATTCTGTAATATTGGATAAAAATATATGTGATGATATAAAATATTTTAATCCGGAGAATGGATATAAGATTACAAGATATTTTAAAGACTCAAGAACATGCAATCCTAATGATAAAAATGATGTAGCAAAGTGTATAAAACTGATTAGAAGCTTGCATGAGAGAAAAATAAAAGTACCACATACATTTGACTTGTTTGGTCAAATTGAATTCTATGAACATCTAAGAGGGGATAGAGTATCACTTTATAGGGATTATAATGATACTAAAAATAAAATATGGGAATTAAAAGAATATATTGAAGCTAATAAAGAAGAGATGGTGCTTACACATATTGATGCAGTATTTGACAATTTTTTGTTCATAAGAGATGGAGAAAAAGAATATATAAGACTTATTGACTGGGAATATGCAGGGATGCAGGATCCACATATTGATATTGCGATGTTTGCTATATATGCTTTTTATGACAGAGAGAAGATAGATTATATAATAGACTGCTATTTTAACAATAATTGTGAATGGGCAGTAAGAATCAAAATATATTGTTATGTAGCTATATGTGGACTACTATGGAGCAATTGGTGTGAATACAAGAGTACACTTGGAGTTGAATTTGGAGAATATTCAATAAGACAGTATCGTTATGCCAAAGAATATTATAGTATCGCAAAAAGTGAAATTAATAAGATGAAAGCAGGTGATCAAAGTGCCAAAAGTTCAAAGAGCGATTATATTAGCAGCAGGTATGGGAAAGAGAATGAGACCATTAACAGATAAGATTCCAAAACCACTTATAGAAGTTAATGGAAAGAGAATGATCGACACAATAGTTGATGGTTTGAGTGAGAATGGAATTAAGGACATATATATTGTCGTTGGATATATGAGCGATAAATTTGAAGCATGGAAAGAAAAATATCCATATATCCATCTTATTAACAATCCATATTATGCTACCTGCAATAATATTGCATCTCTTTATGTAGCGAGAGATTATATTGAGGATGCAATAATTCTTGATGGAGATCAGATAATATATAATTCTAAGGTACTTAATCCATATTTTGAACGTTCAGGATATAACAGTGTATGGGTTAATGAGAATACAACAGAGTGGCTGCAACAGACAGAAGATGATGTTGTTGTTGAATGTAGCAGAACAGGTGGAAGACGTGGATGGCAGTTATATAGCATATCAAGATGGACAAAGTCAGATGGTAAGAAACTAAAAAAACATCTTGAACAGGAATTTGAAGAGAATAAAGATTATGATATATATTGGGACGATATAGCATTATTTAAACATAAAGAAGAATATCAGCTTGGGATATATCCAATGAATAAAAGCGATGTGATAGAAATTGATAATGTAATAGAATTATCGAATGTGGATATATCCTACCAAAAATATATTAATGAGGGATGCTAATATGGGGAAAGATAGAAAAGATATAGATTGGATAATAACATTAGTGCCATTTATTTTAATTATTGCATTATGTATTATGTTTTTTATAATGCCTGAACAGTCAAAGATTTTATTAGAGAGAATAAGAACGTTATTTGGTGATACATTTGGAATATATTATTTAATTATAGGACTTGGAGTATTCTTAATATCACTATATCTTGCATTGTCTAAGTATGGCAATATAGTGCTTGGTGGAAAAAGTGAGAAACCTAAATATACATTTTTTAAATGGGGCGCAATGATGTTTACTTGTGGATTGGCGGCAGATATTTTATTTTATTCTTTTTCAGAATGGATTTTATACGCATCAGATCCACATATATCAGAACTTGGAAGTGTGCAGGAATGGGCAGGAGTATTTACATTGTTTCATTGGAGTTTTATACCATGGAGCTTATATTTGGTACTTGCAGTTGCGTTTGGTTTTATGATTCATGTAAGAAAAAGAGACAGACAAAGATATTCGGAAGCCTGTCGGTTTCTAATTGGGAGACATGCAGACGGAATAATTGGCAGAATAATAGATCTTTTAGCTGTATTTGCTCTTTTGGCAGGAACAGCGACTACGTTCAGTGTGGCAACTCCATTAATGTCAATTCTTATAGAGAAGATTTTTCATATACAATGCGACAGAAACATTATCACTGTAGTAATTCTTGTAATAACATGTATAATATATACAATTTCGTTATTGCATGGAATAAAAGGAATTGGTAGATTAGCAGATATATGTGTCTATTTGTTTTTCGGATTATTAGGGTATGTGTTAATATTTGGTGGTCAGACACGATATATTATTGAAACAGGCTTTGAATCTTTAGGAAGAATGATGCAGAACTTTATTGTATTATCAACTAATACAGATCCTTTAAGAACATCTGGTTTTCCACAGAATTGGACGATATACTATTGGGCTTATTGGATGGTATGGTGCGTTGCAACCCCTTTTTTTATAGGAAGAATATCAAGGGGAAGAACTATAAGACAGACAATTCTTGGAGGATATATATTTGGTGTAGGATCAACAATTATGAGTTTTATTATACTTGGTAATTATTCAATGGGGCTTTATGTTAAGAATGTGTTTAATTTTGTAGCACAATATAACGAGTCGGGAGATTTGTATCAGGTTATTTTTAATATAATAGATACTATGCCGGGTGCTAGTGTAGTTATGATTGTAGTGTTGATAACAATGATTGCTTTTTATGCAACATCATTTGATTCGATAGCATTGGTTGCATCACGTTACTGCTATAAAAAACTTGGTGAAGACCAAAGACCTGATAAAAAGATAGAGCTTATGTGGTGTATATTATTGATACTCTTACCAATAGCATTATTATTTGCAGATAGTTCAATGAGTAACTTACAGAGTGTGAGTATTATTGCAGCGTTTCCAATAGGAATAGTAATAATATTAATTATAATAAGTTTTTTCAAAGATATCAGAGAATATGAGGGGGGTAATAAGAATGAATAATGAACTTAAAGATAAGCTAGATAGTGCATTTGCTAGAATGGATGTAGTTACAATTAACAATATGCTTACAGAATATGGTGAAAGATATCCTAAGGATAGAGATCTGTGGTTTTACAGGTATAATCTACTGTTCATACAGGGACAATATGATGAAGCAGCAGAAATAGCTAAGATGTGTGTTGAACATTTTCCTACAAGTTATGAAGCATATTATTATCTGGGTGCAAGCTATCAACATGAGGGAAATGTTATGGAAGCATTAAGATGTTATGAGACAGCTATGTATTTACATATGTTTTTAAAATATGATAATAATGATATATATGAGGATATCATAGTACAGACTAGAGAATTACAGCAAAAATTATCTGATATACAACAAAGATATGTGAATGATAATAATGTTGAGAAACTGAATGAGATTATGTTATTTTTAAATGGTGAAAAAACTATATGGGAAAAAGAAGATGATTCTATACGAGATCGTAAAAGAATAGTAATTGGTACAAAAAATAAATATGGAAATGACATAAAATACATAGGTGCATATAGATTATTGGATCACAGAAGTGCGGGTGAAGAAGTATATAATCTTGTTCAGACACAAGGAGAATTCTTAAATATTATATATGAGGGAAAAGAATTCTCACTGAATGGAGGAGAAGAATATTTACTTCCGATTGCGAGTAGTGAAGAAGGTAACATGTATTATTTTAAGGAAAAAGGAAAAGAATATTATGTTCCACAAATTGAGCCAAAACACTTTAACTATTATAGACTAAACGGAGATATTGAGTTTGTCTCAAAAAACAATATATATCTTAGTAATCCAATTCCGTTAAAGCATAGTAAAAGCAGAAGAAAATTAGTGCTTAGTTTTTTTGTAGACGGTCTTGCACAGGAGATAATAAAAGGCTCTGAATTTGAACGATTAATGCCTAATACATATAAGTTCTTTAAGAAAGGAACTATATGTACCAATACTTATAGTTGCGCTGAATGGACATATCCAAGTCTTGCATCATATCAGAGTGGATTAGGGATACTTAATCATATGTTATTTCATAATAACATAAACAGTGAACTGCCTAAGAATAATACTATGCTGTTTGAGTATATTAAGAGCATGGGTTATCACACATGTAAGATGGATGGAGATTGGAGAAGTTCATATCTGTGCGGATATACCAGAGGAATAGATCAGTATATATATCAGATACAATCAATGGGAGCAAGAGCTGAACAGGAGATAATTAATGCTATTGAACACATAGAGACATTTAAAGAAACAGATCAATACATGTGGATGTGTGTTGGTGACTTACATGATATAGCCGACAGATATGATCTGTCACTGGCAGTACAGAGTAATCTGACACTTGAAGAGAGACAGTATGTAGAATCAGGAGAGACCTCTGTAAAACAGCCATATAGCATACAGAAGATAGAATGTTATAAAAAGACAATACAATACATGGATACACTATTTGGCATACTGTACAATTATATAGAGACACATTATGCAGAAGATGAATACATGATAAGCTTGTTCGCAGATCATGGACAAGGATATATGGTACCAAAAGGGAGCCACTTTCTGTCAAAAGAGAGAACAAAAGTAGCATTTATGTATAGAGGAGCAGACGTTGAAGAAAAGGTTACAGATGAGATAATGTCAACAGCAGATTATCTGCCAATTATGTGTAAGTTACTTGGAATAGAACTTAAAAAAGAAAATATAGATGGTATACTTCCGGTAGCTTTTGGCGGTGATACAGAGAGAGAATATGCTATTACAGAATCATTGCATCCGGGAGATATATATTCTGCAGTAGCAAATACAAAAGAATATGAAGTATATTTTGATAATGGAGAAAAGACGGATGACGAAGGAAGATTCCATCTAAAAGATTATAAGATATATGGTTATTATAGAGATGGAAGCAAGCTAGAAGATAGAGAAATATTGGCACAATATGAGAAAATATTTCTAGAGAGAATAGCAGAAAAAATTATCTATGATTAATATGAAAAAGGCGGTTTGCTAAAGCAAATAGATGATTTACAATTAATAAATTAAAAATCATTCATAAAACACAACAAGATTCCGAAAAAGATATAGAGAACCTATACTCTGATTCGGAGTCTTTTTTTGCATAATTGGATAGAAAAAATAACAACTTATAATAAGAGGTGACAACAATGAAGATAGCAAGCAAAATATTCGGTAACATAGACATTGGAGACGAGAAGATAATCGAATTTCCAAAAGGAATCATAGGATTTGAAGAGTGCAGACATTTCGTATTGATGCATGGAGATGACGGTGAGAAAGAACACTTGATTAAGTGGCTTCAATCAGTAGAAGACGGAGAACTTGCATTCCCGGTAATAGATCCGTTAAAAGTTAACGAGAACTACAATCCGATAGTAGAAGACGAACTGTTAAAAGTAATAGGACAGTTTGAACTTGAAGATCTGTATGTGTTAACAGTAGCCACAGTTCCAAAAGACATAGAGAAGATGACAGTCAATCTTAAAGCACCGGTAATAATCAATACAGCAACAATGAAGGGAATACAGCTTATAGTAGACAACGAGGAATATAGCGTCCGCCAATCTGTATATAACCTGATAAAAGCTAGAAAAGAGAAGGCGGGTGAATAACTATGTTAGCGTTATCAAGAAAGAAAGACGAATCAATAATAATTAACAACAATATTGAGATAACAATACTAGAAGTAAAAGGTGATCAGGTAAAAATCGGTGTAAAAGCACCAAAATCTGTACCGGTATACAGAAAAGAGATATATGTACAAATGGAAGAATCCAACAAAGAAGCAGCCCAATCAGCATCTCAAGACAATGTTGAAATTCTTAAAAAACTATTAGATGTATAAATTATAAGTCTGTATTTCCGATATAGTGGTAGGTAACAAATGAAGAGAAGAGTGTAAACTCGTATTTGTCACATGGAGGTGATAGGGTATGGCAATGGAAGGAACCGGAGTCAGTATGTCAAGAAACAGTAAATTAATGACATACACATCTTCAAAGTCAGCTTCCATAAGTAACACACAAAAGGCTGACATACAAACAGATACAGCAAAAATAAAAGACGACGAAATCGGAAATCAGACAGAACTAAAAATTAAAAATACCAATAAAGCATTAAAAGAAGCAGTAGAGAAGATAAATGAGAATATGAAAGACACCAGATGCGAATATGGTATTGATGATGAGACAAATCGTGTAACAATAAAAATAGTAGATAAAAAAACAAAGGAAATACTCAGAGAATACCCACCGGAGGAGACACTTGATATAATAGCAAAAGTGTGGGAACTTGCCGGCATTAATGTCGACAGGAAACTTTAGGAGGTAAAATTATGGGAGTAAGAGTAACAGGGCTTAACTCTGGAATGGATACAGATTCAATCGTTGAAGCACTCGTATCTGCCCAGAGAACCAAAGTAGATAATCTGAAAAAGAAACAGACAAAACTGTCATGGACACAGGACGCATGGAAATCACTTAATACCAAGATATATTCATTCTATAGTAAGACACTTAATAATGCGTGGCTTTCAACTACATTCAACCTTAAGAAAAACGTTGTATCAGACACATCGATAGCAACAGTATCAGGAGGTTCAGTTAACGGAACACAGTCACTTGAAATTAATAAACTTGCACAGAATGCATATCTTACAGGTGGCAAGATGACAAGAGCAGATGGAGCTGCACTTACAGACGCCACTAAATTATCAGAACTTACAGGATACGCAGGTGGCAACAGTACAATAACAATTAATGGCAATGACATAGAACTTACAGATGATATGACACTGTCATCACTCACAACTAAGATGAAATCAGCAGGAGTCAATGTAAGTCTTGATGTTAATAACGGAAGAATGTTCATGTCAGCGAAAAAAGATGGTGAAGCAGGTAACTTTACAATAAGTGGAGATACGACAGCACTTGCAGCATTAGGACTTGAGACAATAGATAGCACTACAACATCACATGATGCGACAACATCAACAGGAGCTTCATTCATAAGAGGACAGGATGCAGAGATTAAGTTAAACGGTGCGATATTCACATCAGATACTAACAACTTCTCAGTAAATGGAATGTCAATAACAGCACTTAAAGAGACTAATGGAACATCAGTATCAGTATCTACTAACACAGATGTAGATGCCATCTACGATAAAGTAAAAGATTTCTTCAAAGAATACAATTCACTTATAAAAGAGATGGAGAAACTCTACAATGCAGATTCAGCAAAAGGATACGAGCCACTTACAGATGAAGAAAAAGAAGCACTCTCAGATGATGAAGTAGAGAAATGGGAGACTAAGATAAAAGATGCACTTTTAAGAAAAGACACCACATTATCAGACATAACAACTACACTAAAGACAGCAATGATGCAGTCAGTTACAATCGGAGGCAAAGATTATAACTTAAGCTCATTTGGAATTAATACACTTGGATATTTTGAAGCAGCAGACAATGAAAAGGGAGTATATCATATAGATGGCGATGCAGATGATGAGTCAGCAAGTGGTAATGCAGACAAACTAAAAGCCGCAATATCAGCAGATTCAGATACATTCATAAGCTTCTTCAATAAACTTGCAAAAAGTGTATACGATGACCTTGGCAAGAAGATGAAAGCCATTAAGAATGTAAGAAGTGCATATACTGTATACAATGATAAAGAGATGCAAAGACAGTATGATGACTACTCAGATCAGATAAGCACATGGGAAGACAAACTAAAAGATCTTGAAGATAAATACTACAAACAGTTCTCAGCAATGGAGACAGCACTTGCAAAGATTAATTCACAGTCATCATCACTTGCAGGATTACTAGGAACAGGAACATCATCATAAAGCATAGAGAATTCATAAGAAATATAGATATATGTATAAGAGATGAAAGAGCCTATGCGATTATATAGTTATATCAAAGATTAATATAAAAATACAGATTTAATTTAAGTCATAAGTTCATAATAGGAGGAATTAAGGACAATATGATAAATAGAAACCCATATGCAACATATGCTAATAACAAAGTAATGACAGCATCACCGGCAGAACTTACACTTATGTTATACGAAGGTGCAATCAAATTCTGCAATATTGCGGTAAAAGCAATCGATGACAAAGATATGACTACAGCACACAATAACATAATGAAAGTCGAGAACATAGTAAGAGAATTAAGAGGTTCACTTAATCATAAATATCCTGTAGCCAAAGACTTTGAAGCTGTATACAAATACGTTGAGCAAAGACTTATCGAAGCTAATATAAAAAAAGATAAAGAGATACTTGAAGAAGTACTTACACATCTTAGAACAATGAGAGATACCTGGAAAGAAGTTATGAAAACAGGCAGAAGTGCAGTATCATAGCATCTCTCTGTATTGATATAATACAGAACTCCTAATAGATATGCCTAACAGTCTGATTGTAATACAGTCAAACTGTTAGGTTATTTTATCTCTGGTTTTAGAACTTTTAGTATAATATGCAAAAGCTACCACCTCTATAGATGAAAATATCATTAATGTACAGGTGGAAATATCATTAACTATAGAATATACGAATATGTTCGGGAGGAATAAAGATGGACAATAATAACAATTATGTAAATATACTAGTAGATAGCCTTCAGAAGAAGATGGAGATACTAAGCGAGATAATAGAGCTTAATGAACAGCAAAAAGAGATAATAACCAAAGAAAAACTTGATATGGATAAGCTTGATGAGAATATGCGTGACAAAAGTGAACTTATAAGCCGTCTTAACATGTTAGATGATGGTTTCCAGTCAGTTTTTGACAGAGTAAAAGATGAACTTACTACTAATAAAGACAAGTATCAGGAAGAGATTATAAGAATGCAAAACTGTATCAAGAAGATAACAGAACAAAGCATGAATATACAAGTAGAAGAACAGCGTAACAAAGTTGCACTCGAAAAACAGTTTAAGAATACAAGAGATGGAATTAAGAAAGCCAGAATGAGCAGCCGGATGGCATCAGACTATTACAAAGGAATGACAGGAATGAAAGCACCGGTAGAACCACAGTTCTTAGACTCCAAAAAATAGAAGAAACCGAACAGAATATAACTAAAATGTATCAAAAATAGCTAAAACATAAATAATATAAACAAAAAATTAAATAAAGAAAAGCCACTAAAGTAACAGAAGTCATCGCCGATATAATAGACAAGTAAGCAGAGTGCTTACATACTTATAATGGAGTTTGGGAGCGTACGGCCTGGTAGACTTCATTACATATCGGAAGACAAAGAGAAAAATAATAACAATATCACAAGTAGCAAGGAAGCTACTTCGAATTCAAGGAGGAAATTAATTATGGTAGTACAGCATAACCTTACAGCGATGAACGCAAACAGACAGTTAGGAATCACAACTTCAGCTCAGGCTAAGTCAAGCGAGAAGTTATCATCAGGATATAAGATCAACAGAGCAGCAGATGATGCAGCAGGTCTTGCAATATCTGAAAAATTAAGAAGCCAGATCAGAGGTCTTAACCAGGCATCAGATAACTGCCAGGATGGTATCTCACTTATCCAGACAGCTGAAGGTGCTTTAAATGAGACACATTCAATCCTTCAGAGATTAAATGAGTTAGCAGTTAAATCATCAACAGATACTAATACAACAGAAGATAGAGCATACATCCAGCAGGAAGTTACTGCTCTTACAACAGAAGTAACAAGAATATCAACAGATACAGAGTTCAACAAGATGAAACTCTTAAGTGGTGGTATTAAGGATTTCAAACTTCAGGTTGGTGCTAATGCAAAACAGGAGATACAGTTTAGTATCTCAGATATGTCAGCAAAAGCATTAGGAATAAGTAAACTTTCATTATCATCACAGGCAGGTGCAAGTGGTGCGATAACAACACTTGCAACTGCTATTAAATCAGTATCAAATCAGCGTTCACAGTTAGGTGCTTTACAGAACAGATTAGAGCACACAATTGCTAACCTTGATACAGCAGCAGAGAATGCACAGTCATCTGAATCAACAATCCGTGATACAGATATGGCTTCAGAGATGGTTACATATAGCAAGAATAATATTCTTGCACAGGCAGGTCAGTCAATGCTTGCACAGGCTAACCAGTCAAGCCAGGGTGTATTATCATTATTACAGTAGTAATAATAGTAATAGATAAGTTGCTTTGTTTGAATCTTCAGACAAAGACTAAATTTAATCAAATAATAACAATATCACAAGTAGCAAGGAAGCTACTTCGAATTCAAGGAGGAAATTAATTATGGTAGTACAGCATAACCTTACAGCGATGAACGCAAACAGACAGTTAGGAATCACAACTTCAGCTCAGGCTAAGTCAAGCGAGAAGTTATCATCAGGATATAAGATCAACAGAGCAGCAGATGATGCAGCAGGTCTTGCAATATCTGAAAAATTAAGAAGCCAGATCAGAGGTCTTAACCAGGCATCAGATAACTGCCAGGATGGTATCTCACTTATCCAGACAGCTGAAGGTGCTTTAAATGAGACACATTCAATCCTTCAGAGATTAAATGAGTTAGCAGTTAAATCATCAACAGATACTAATACAACAGAAGATAGAGCATACATCCAGCAGGAAGTTACTGCTCTTACAACAGAAGTAACAAGAATATCAACAGATACAGAGTTCAACAAGATGAAACTCTTAAGTGGTGGTATTAAGGATTTCAAACTTCAGGTTGGTGCTAATGCAAAACAGGAGATACAGTTTAGTATCTCAGATATGTCAGCAAAAGCATTAGGAATAAGTAAACTTTCATTATCATCACAGGCAGGTGCAAGTGGTGCGATAACAACACTTGCAACTGCTATTAAATCAGTATCAAATCAGCGTTCACAGTTAGGTGCTTTACAGAACAGATTAGAGCACACAATTGCTAACCTTGATACAGCAGCAGAGAATGCACAGTCATCTGAATCAACAATCCGTGATACAGATATGGCTTCAGAGATGGTTACATATAGCAAGAATAATATTCTTGCACAGGCAGGTCAGTCAATGCTTGCACAGGCTAACCAGTCAAGCCAGGGTGTATTATCATTATTACAGTAGTAATAAT